>PJEL010000212.1_pt1 | contig 70261 bp, 58 predicted proteins | sample 1853271 | NCBI WGS metagenome assembly PJEL01 (sample SAMN08108733, study PRJNA415343) | Invertebrate metagenome, whole genome shotgun sequencing project. | host: Globobulimina | place: Sweden: Gullmar Fjord | collected 2015-08
GATGTCGCAGAGCTGGACAACAGCAGCCTGCAGATGCCGCAGTTCAGCGCCTACCTCGACCAGCAAGACCGGGTCGTCAAGGACTGGTATCTGCACCTCTGTGACCCGACGCTGCCCGAGAATCCAACGGTCTTGGCGTCGTCCGCTCCTTTCTAGAAGCTCCGACCGCAAACGGAGTACACTCCGCGAGTGTTCAGACTCGCGTTGATCCTTCTGCCACTCCTCTCCGCCTGCTCGGTGTCGAGAGCCATCGCACCGCTGCCAAAAGGATCGGGCGCGATCATCACGTCCATGGGCGGGCCGATCAGCGCCAACCTGGATCCGGCGATCCCGCTGCCGATGACGTCGGTGGGCTATATGCACGGACTGAACGGCAAGACCAACGTCTATGGTGAGTTCTATCCCACCGGGCTCGCGGTGTTCGGAATCGGCGGGATCGGCGGAGGCGTCGCCACCGAGGTCCTCGAGCCCGACGGGGCCAAGCCCAGGCTGATGGTCGAGGGCGGTCTGTACGCCTACGCGGGTAACAACGACGAGGGGCCGCCAGCCTTTGCAGTGCGAGTCTTTCCCCACGCACAGACGACGTTCTCGTGGGACCTGAAACGACAGTCCCTGTACGCGGGCGTCGATCAGCTGATCGAGCCCTATCCGGGCTTCCGTTGGCACTTCACACCACTGGTCGGTGGCGTGGCCCGCGCTGGGCGCCTGGGTTTTCAGCTCGAGTACAAGTGGATGGCCTGGTATCTGGACAACCTGCCCATCGCCCCGGAATGGATCGGTCCCTTCCACCACGGCGCTTCATCGGTTCAGCTGGGGATCTCTGTGGCGCTCGGACCCCACAGGCCCGATCGGGAGGATAAGTGAGGAAGCTCCTACCAATAGCGCTGTTTGGGCTATCCCAGACAGCCTGCATGTCTCTGGACTACCTCTTCTTGGACACGCCGCAGACCAAGGAGTACGACATCAGCACGGAGATCATCGACGCCGATCTAATCGAGCCTGTCACCTTCGAAGCCGAGGATGGAACTGTGCTCTACGGCTACTGGGCACACCAACCCGTGCCGAGCCCGCCCCTGATCTTCTTCCACGGAAACGGCGGCCACATCGGGGACAACTGGGATCGCGTCGAGTACCTGTGGCAGTGGAACACGCACGACGTCTTCGTCTTCGACTACCGCGAGTTCGGAATGTCCGAGGGGAAAGCCACCTTCGAGGGCGTCATGGAGCAAGATGGAATGGCCGCCGTCGATCACGTGCGATCGTGGACTCTCGCCGAGCCGGAGGAGATCGCGTGGGTGGCGATCTCCCTCGGGGGAGCCGTGGCCATTCACACCCTCGACGAGGTCGGAGCCCAGGCGCTCGTCATGGAGAGCACTTTCGCAACCGCCGACTATCTTCTCGATGATGGCACCGGGCTCGATCTGCCCACTGGCTGGTTCTTCAAGGGGCCGTACGACAACGTCGCCGAGATCGAGCACATCACGGCACCGATCTTGATCATCCACGGCCTGGAGGACGACTTCATCAACCCGAAGTCGGCGGAGCTGCTGTTTGAAGCGGCGCCCCAACCAAAGGAAATCTGGCAACCGAAGGGCGTCGGACACTCCGATCTCTACGAAGTCAGACCCGAGGAGTTCGAGGAGCGCGCCCTGGACTTTCTGACGAGTCACAAGTGAGCGACCTCCCCGATCTGGAGTCACTTCGCTGCTTTGTGCACGCCGCCAGCGCACTGAACTTCCGCGCCGCTTCCCGCGCGGTGGGCTTGACCCCAGCGGCCCTCGGACAGCGAATCCGAAAGCTGGAGGACCAGCTGGATGTGCAGCTCTTCGACCGAAACACTCGCCGCGTAGCCCTCACCCAGGCCGGACTCGCACTCCTGCCGGCCGCCCACGAAGCCCTCGACGCGGCTAGAGAGTGCGTGCGTGCCGCCCGAGGGCTCGCTGGCCCCGTTCCGATGGACCTGATGATCGGAACCCGCCACGAGCTAGGTCTGTCCTGGGTCATGCCCATGCTTCCCAAGCTTCGTGAGGGCTACCCGGGACTGACCTTCCACCTGTATTTTGGCTCGGGCCACGATCTGGAGCTCCGCGTCCACAGCAACCAGATCGACTGCGCAATCAGCTCCCGACGGGTCACGGATCCCAAGCTGGACTCCTTTCGGATCCACCCCGAGCACTACGCCTTTGTGGCCGCTCCAGAGCTCCTCGAGCACAGCCCGCTGAAGACCGCAGAGGACGCACGCAATCACACCTTGGTTGACACAAACGGCGATCTCCCGCTGTTCAAGTACTGGCGGGACGCTCCAGGCGGCAGCGACAGCCTCTCCTTCAAGAAGCTGATCCGGATGGGGACCATCGCCGCCATTCACCAGCTGGTGCTCGACGGCGCTGGAGTCGCAGTGCTGCCGCTCTATCTTGTCGAGCCGGACATCGAGACCGGCTTCCTCGTTCGGGTGATGCCTGACGTCGAGCCCAATAACGACTGGTTCCGCCTCATCATTCGCGCTGACGACCCCAGGCGTGCCCTGTTCGCCGACCTGGCGGAGATCCTGAAGAACGAGCCCCTGCGCTGAGCGGCTTCACATATTTTTGACATTTCGATGGTCGCGCCATCTGCTGAGAAGAGTGGGGCCGCGTGTCGGCCTGGGTTGTTCTTTCCCCGGACGTGACCAGGATTCAATGATGTCGGCCCTATTTACTTCTGTTGCGCTACTGCTGGCGACCACCCAAGGTCCCGCGCCCACCATCGGAGAGCACCTGCTCCGCGGGGTCCAGCGCGCCCACAACCTGGAGGGCTGGCGACGTCCTCTCCAAGCAGAGGCCATGCAAGAGGCGTGGTGTCTGCTGCTCGAGCATCACCCCGATGTGGTCCAGTTGACGGATAGCGAGCTTCAGAGCGCCCGAATCGTCGTGGAACGAAAGAGCGGACGAACGGTCGATCTACCCGTCGAAACCAGACTATTCGAGATCGGCGTCATCGCTCGCAACACCATCTTGCGAGACAATCACCTGAACCGGCAGACGAGCTACCAGCCCGTGCGATTCACCGCAGTCGACGAGGGATATGGGTATCAGCTCGATGTGCTCGGCACCCGAACCGCCGCCGCCCGGCCCGAGCAGAGCTGATGCGACTGTGGATCAAGCGCTTCATCCTTGCCATCGCTGTACTGGCGATGCTCGCAGCGACCGTGATTACGCCCCGCCAGGCCCCGCCACCGTCCACACCAGAGGCGGCAGGAACACCTCCGACCCATTCGCCCGCCGTACCGTGAATGGCAGCGTCGTGAACCGGCCAGCGAATGCGGGCTGAACCCTGATCTCGAGATTCATCACCTCTCCGGCGTTGAACGGACGGGTCGTGAGGGTGACGCGGTCCGTAGACACGTCGGAGTTGGTGATCATCGACGACAGGCCACCGAGCTGGGCGACGTCCACCGTAGCTCCAGCCGGGAGCCCCTGCACCAGGGTGAGAACCTCTTTGGAAGGCGCGGAAACGGAGATGGAGATCACGGAGTCGCGGCCGACGTTCATGGCGCTCGCGCTCACTTCGATCTCCACACCCTCCATCACTTCGTCACCAGTCCACGGCACCCACGAGGCGAGGGTAGCGACAAAAGCCAGGCCGGGAACCTCCGGATCTGCGCGGAGCACGATGTCCCCAGCATCAGCATTCGGAGACGCCATCAGCACCGCAGGGACCTTGGGCTGAGACGGATCGAGGGTTGCGCTGGAAGCCTCGACACCGCCGACGAAGAGGGCGACCTCTACCGGCTTGGAGACCCCAGGAAGCCCGTTGGTAACGGCCTCCAGAGCGATCGCATCCGCAGCGCCGGCACCAAAGCCGTACCTCGCGTGCCAACCACCCATGAGCTCCGCAACGAGATCTCCCTTCCACGGGACATCCACATCGGCGAGGGCCAGGGTGGTCCAGGCGAGCATCTCCGCCTGAGAGGGGCGATATCCCCACGCATTCAGGGTGTCTGCGGGGATCGAGACCGTATAGGCGCCGGAAGGGCTCTCCGACGCACCCTCGATGACCAACTGCTGCAGATGGTCTGCGAGTTGACCCGTGGCCAGTCCGCTGGAGAGCACCACCGCGGCGGTGAAGGGATCCTTGATCTCCCTCGAGTACCTCTCGATGGCACCCGAGGCTCTCAGGCGAGCACCAGTGGCATCTTCGGGCAACGCGCGAGCGGCGTATGCGGTCTGGGTGAGCACGACCTGGAGGGATCCGTTGCCCTGACGCGCCCAGGTGCCGTCACCCCGCTGGCCTCCAACGAGGGTGGCCACCAGGCGTGGGCGCATGGCGTCGGCAAGTTCGAACCCGCTGTCCTCTCCCAGTGACAGGAGAAGATCGGCGGCGATCCCGTGATCTGGAGCTCTCGCAGCATGGACGACGCGCTGCCAGGCCAGGAGACGAAGCTTGCGCACGGCCTTTGGATCGGTGTCGACGCCGCTCGAAGCGGAGAGCTGTCCGAGGCTTCGCGCCAGGGCGAATCCATAGGCACCATCGGGCGGAACAGCGCCGCGACCGAGGCGATCCACCTCGGCCTGTAGGACGGCGAGCGGGCCGGGGAAGACGAGGACAGAGAGCTCTTGGGTGATGGGATCGGCTCCTTTGGGGCCGGTCATCGAGAACTTCCGCTCCAGGGAGAGGGTTCCACCTCGGGACCGCTGCACAGGCCTACCCTGTGGAAGCACGGGGATGGAGCGCTCCGCCGCATCCCCCTCGCCGCCCGCCCTCAGATCCGCACGGACCATGCCAGATCCAGCGCCGATGGCATCCAGTCGAATCGCTCGCACAGCTGAAGCGCCGGGATCCAGAGTGACCGAGGCTTCTGCGGCACCCGAGAGCGCATCGCTGCCCTCGACGCGGAGCGTGCCGGACAGGGGATCGTTGGTGGTGTTCACCGCTTGCACAGGGAGCTGAAGCTTGTCACCGACGTAGAGCCAGCCGGGCACGACCGGATCAACATAGAGGGGAAGCCGGGAATCGAAGGTATGCACCGCGCCCGCCTGCCGACCCTCGCGGCTGTGTGCGAGCGCCAGGACCCGCCAGGTCGTGAGCTGATCGGGCACCCGAACGGGCACTCGAGCCTGGCCTTGGGCGTCGGTCTCGACAATGGGCTGCCAGAGGAAAGACTCTGGGAACCACTTACGGGCTTGTTGCTCGCCGCCGTCGTCGTCGGGTGAAGGCTCTCCGTCCATGTCCTTGTCAGCAGGTTCTTCTTCTGCAACGCCCGGCGGAGGGGCGGGGGCATCATCACTGGGGGCCGCCATCGGCTTCGCAGGAGGAGCTCCTCGGGAGCGGCGCTCCTTCTTGCCTTCCATGACCCCGTCGGCGGCGTAGCCGAGGTCCTCCATCTCCGCCACCGCCGAGGGCTCCATCTGGAACCCAGTGAGGTTGGCACCTTCTTCGTCGGGAGACATGCTCGCGCCCATACAGCCCATCGAGAGCAACAACACCAAGGAGATTGAGACACGCATTACTTCACCTCCTCGGCGACGTAGCGGGGCCACGACACCACGTCCTCGGGCAGCCGGGTCCCATCGGCAACCACTTGCCGCGGATCGACCTGCGCGAGGAGATCCTGCGGCAGAACGTTGAGTTTCAGGGTTCGTCCATAGGCGTCGCGGGCCGGCTCACCGTCGGCTTTCATCTCGGCCAGGACCTCGTCCCAGAGCTTGACCATGATCGCCGGCTGCATGGTCTCGTCTTTCGGCGCGCTCTCTTCCCAGCCTCGAACCTTCAATACCAGGCGCCCGAGGGCGTCGTAGAAGCTGGTAGTCAGCTCGCCGATCGTGTCTGGCTCGAAGCTGTTGTTGGCGTACAGCGCCTCGTCTCCCGCGGAATCCATCGGGAGCTGAGAGATCCGGAGGACCGCAGCCTTCGCCGCATTCTCGCCCCGAACCTGGCCGAGGGTGAGGGCGCGGGGATCAAAGGCGCCAAAAGCCGGTCGATCCGAGGTCGCTCGAACCGTCACCCTGCCGTAGTCGTCTGGGCCGAGTAGCGGCGCGAGCTGTGCCAGCGCGGAGTCCACACCCACGAGCCCGACGCCGGCGGGAGCGGGTTTGTCACCGGCCATTGTCGTCACCGTGAGCATCGCCTCAGCACCCGGGCGATAGGCTTCTTTGTCCGTGGAGAGTGCCACCGAAAGCGGGGCCTTGGGCTGCACGAAGATGACGGCCCGCGCCCCACTGAACTCCACGTGCAGGAAGCCGTCCACATCGTCGGGGATCGAGAAGGAGACTGCGTTTTTATCCACTTTCGCCCGCGCGACGCGCCGGGTGCCCTCCATGAGCTCGAGCTCCTCGGGGAAGGTCCCGTAGAAGTCCGGCCCCCGGAACATCTCGACCTTCACCGTCTCGCCTGGAAAAGCGAGGGAGGGAGTGGCGCGCAACCGCATGCTCGGAATCGCACCGACATCGAAGAGAGCCCGGGTTGTACCGACCTCTTCGCTGTCCAGAGAGGCGGCCACCTTCAGCTCGTACCCCGTCTTGGTGCCCGGCTGGGACTGATGGGTGCCCGGCGGACGCGGAACCGACAGCGACGTCCGGGCCGTCCCGAGACCCCGATTCTCAGCCGGTTTGTCGAGACGAGCGGCCTGCAGCTTCTGACGCACACAGCTCATGACACCAGGCGAGAGCCCCGACCCTTGCTTGGCGTTCGCAAACGTCACCAGACTCGCGGAACCCGGCGTGATCTTCCAGCCGACGTCCAGGGCATGAGCGTCGTTGATCCCCGTATTTCGTGGCATACAGGGTCGCGCCTGCACAGCAGCCCGCTCCAGCGCCCCTTGCACACTGGTGTTGTTTCCGTACGCGGTCTGTATGGAGAAATATAGGTTTGGTCGCAGACTATCTGGGACCTGCCAGGTAATCTGATAGACCCGGCTCTCACCGATTCCGAAGCGGACACTTCGCATCGCGCGACCGACGCATTCTGCGACCGCGGTCTTGTCATGGTCGAGGCTCCGGATCCCACCAAAGGCGTCGACCTCGAGCCCGACCATCACCGAGCGCGCGCCCACCGCTAGATCTCCACACCTGGCGATCGCTGGGTACAAGGCGTCCAGTGCCCGCCGCTCGCTCATCGACAGGGATCGCTGCCCGACGAGCTCTCGCGCATTGCTGACGCTGGGCTGAGCGGGTTTCAGTGGTCGGACTCGAACGGGTGCCGCCGGGATCACCACCGTCACCGGATCGCCGGGATCGAGCTGCAGAGCAGCCACCCCGTCGGCGTCCGTGGTCGCCTTGCGAGCCTTGGCCATCTCGTCCCAGGGGTTCGTGACCTCGAGCTCCGCCAACCGTACCGGCACACCGTCGGGCGTCGTTACCCGCAGATAGGCGCGATTGTTGAATCCCTGCACCAGACCGTCTCCGAGCTCGGTGACCGCCTCAATGCGGAGATCATCCTTGGACAGGATGATCTGCGTGGCGCCAGTGCCGATCTCGCCGGCCTCCTCGGTGACCTGGGCGGCGACGCTGAAGGTGGCCCTCTCGATGAGGTCAGCGGGAACAGCACCGAGATCGATCTCGAACTTCCCGTTTGCACCAGTCTCCACCTCGACCGCCTCTTCCCACTCGAGAGGAGCGGGCCAGCGCCCCTCGCTCCTGCGGATCCACACCGTGGTGGCGGCGTTGGCGACTGGCGCACCGGACGTGTAGCGGGCGATGCCCTCCACGGTGATCTCATCGGAGATCCCGTACCACGGCGCGTCGGCGGTCAACTCGACTGTGAAACGCGGCAGCTTGAAGGGCTTCACCTGGAATTGGATCTGATCGGTCGCGCTTCCGCTGGTGTAGGTCGCGGTCCAGGTCCCAATCTCCGCCCTTCGATCCAGGGGAAATGAGCTGTCGGCCACGCCATAGGTGCCGGCCTTGTCCTTCTCCACCAGGAGCTCGATGCCACTCGGGGACAGGATCCTCCACTTTCCTGGGCGTCCATCCAGAGGCGTGAGATCGGTGCGCTTGAGGATCACGGAGCGGAGCAGGACCTCCTGACCGGGCTTGTACAGGGGGCGATCGGTCATGATGTGCACGATCGCTGGCGCAAACAGGGGCAGATCCACGTCGATCTCGCGGGTTTCGAAGCCCGTCGCCACGGTGGCGTGCAGCTTGTAGTCGCCATCGGGGACCGCAGGCAGGGTGACCTCCGACACGAGATGCCGACCACTCGACGAGAAGCCCTCGACCAGAAGCCCTTCGATGGGCTGATCCTCCAGATCGCGAAGCTCCAGGCTCACATCAGCGCCGCGGCTGAAGGCCTGGGACTGTCCGTAGGCGCTGGCGCCCTCCCCATCGAGCCACATGGCGACCGGGTGCACGTTGACGTAGCCCTCATCGCCGCGAATCAGACCCGAGGCCTCGACAGTCGCCTGGAGTCGCAGGTCGGTTGCCGGGCAACTATCGAGCCAGATCCCGTACTTCAGACCGGTCGAGAAGCATGGGTAGCCGACACAGACACCGATGCAGGTGAACACGGCCACTGTAGTTACCGCCACCGGAATGAGCGCCCTGGGTAGCGGTCGCGGCGTCTGAGTCATCTCCCCTCCACGGAACCCAAACGAGCTCGTCGGGCCCATCTTACGCCCGGGGATCGCTAGCGGGTTTCACACCGGAACATGCGAGCGATGCACGAGACCGCGTGGTCCCCGCCCTCGACCACTGTCAGCGAACCTGCGTCATGGGGATCTCGCCCGTTGTATTTGGCGATCACCGTGTACTCTCCGTATGGCACGTCTGCCGGCAGCATGAAGGTGCCGGCCGCTCCCTTGAGTTCTACGACGACGATGGAGTCCCCCTCCTGGGCCACGTGGGATGTCGCGACGACCTCTGGTTCGGGCTCTCGCTTTGTGACGGTCACGGGCGCCGGAGCGGGCCCTGGCGCCTCTACTGGAGGCTCGACGGGCGAAGGAACGGGAGGCTCGACAGCTGGCTCCGGAACCGGCTCGGGATCATCGGGACCCTCGGTGGTGGGTTCAGCGACAGGTTCGGGATCTGGCTCGACGATCTCGGCAGATTCAACCGGTTCGACGGGATCAAAGAGCCCGACGCCCCACGCTCCGCCAACCCCGCCGACAACCACGACGCCCATCGCGACCATCATGAACAGAGCAGCGGCGCCGGCCAGCAGAAGCCGGGTTCTTCGCCTCGGCTCCTCGATCTCCGGGACAGGCGGCGCCGGAAGAGGCGGTGCGACCCGAGACATCGTGCCCTCTGTGATCGTCCGGCCCTCGAGATCGCCGCTCTCACCCGAGCCATCCCCCCAAGCGCGATCTCGACACCATCGCGCCAGGGTCTTGCCTTTCACCTTGTCGGCCAACAGATCACACTGGGCAGCTAGATCGCCAGCTGTCGGCCGATCCTCTGGGATGTAGGCGAGCATGTCGCAGAGCAGATCCGCCAGCTCTTCCGGCACATCATCGGGGAGGAGGCCGAGGCGCTCCACGATGTGCTCCTCGTAGTGGTCGCGATCCACCGCGAGAGACGCCAGCATCGGGATGGGCCAGTCCTTGTGCAGCCGATCGTGCACGATGCCCTCGAAAAGCGCAGCAGCCAAGGAGAAGACGTCGCTGCCGGGCCGAATGATGCCGTCGAGGAAACGCTCTGGGGCCATATAGGGCGGACTGCCGACCATCATGTTGGTCGAGGTGCGTGCCTCGCGATCGACAGAATCGGTGCGGGCGATGCCAAAATCCAGGAGCTTGACCTCTCCGTGCCGGCCAATTCGGATGTTTGATGGCTTGATGTCGCGATGCACGAGCTGCAGGGTGCCCCCACCCTCCTCCAGCGGTGTGTTCCAAGCTGCATCCAGGGCCGACGCGACTTGACCGATGACCTCGAGGAGCGCGCGCGTCGAGATGGGCTCCTCCCCAAGGAAACACTCGGTCAGATCGTCGCCATCCACGAACTCTGTCACCAGGGAGATCCGTCCCTCGAGGATCACCATGTCGTGGACCCGGAGGATGGTCGGATGATGGAGTCGAGCGAGGAGCTTGCCTTCGTCTCGGAGCCTCTGCACGGCCTGTCCGGCGGGATCGATGTCGCGACGGAGGACCTTGATGGCGACATCGGCTTCGAGCCCACCGGCGCTGCTCATGGCGGCTCGGTACACCTCTCCAAACCCGCCTCGACCCAGGCAGTTGGTGATGTTGAAGATGCGCGGATTGCTTTCGGTCATGGTCTGCGTTCGTCCGTCTAGCACTATCCTGGCCCGCCGACGCCTTCTAGCCAAGGAACCGGAGAACTAGCGGCCTTGAATTTCCTCCCTACCCTGCGACCCGGGACGGTAATGACAGAGTGAACGCCGATGGTCCGGAGGCCACGATGGAACCGCACGAGATCTCGAAGTTGACCACCCCACCGGGTATATACGGGGCCAAGATGCCTCAGCTCCACTTCCACACCCGCGGCCGCGACCTGTTCGTGCACCCTCTTCGCGACGGCCGCACGGTCATCGGCCGCAGCGATCGATGCGATATCGCCCTTCCCGGAGAGGCGATCAGTCGCGTTCACTGCGTCCTCGAGCGGCGGACCGAGGGCTGGTTGCTCAGCGATCGGAGCCGGCACGGGGTCAAAGTCAATGGCGCCCCCATCGAGCGCCACCTCATGGCCGATCAGGACGAGATCACCCTCGGTCCCTACTCGGCAAGATTCTCAATGCGCAGCGAGACCTCCCTGCGAACGCCCACAGCCAGCACTCCACTCGTGACCGCTGTCCACGAAGAACTCGTGGAGGTCACCCAGTCGGGATTCGCCGCGTGTCGCACGGAGCTCCGCTTCACGCGCGGGCCTCAAGAGGGCAAGGTCGTGCTTCTCCAGCAGCCCCGAACGAGCCTCGGCGGGCCGGGTGCGAACATCGAACTCGACGAGACGCTGCCGGCCACCTCCGTCATGATCAGGGTTGTCCGCGGCAGAGCGATGGTCGAGCCCGCAGACGCCCCCGCTTTCCTGGCCGGTGTGCGGGTCCGGGAGATCACGCCAGCCGTCGTCGGTGAAGAGCTGCGGGTCGGCCAGCATGGACTCGTCATCAACACCGCCACCATCGAGCAGCCGAGCCCCGAGATGCACGGCTTTGGCGAGATGGTCGGCACAACGGAATCGATGCGCCGCTTCTTTGGGGTCCTGAACCGGATGGCCGCCCACGACCATCCCGTCCTCCTCACCGGCGAGAGCGGCACCGGCAAAGAGCTCGCAGCGCGAGGCCTGCACGAGTGTGGGCTGCGTGCCGAGGGTCCCTTCATCACCATCAACTGCGCATCCATCGCCGAGAACCTGTTCGAATCCGAGCTCTTCGGCCACGAAAAGGGCTCGTTCACCGGCGCCACAAACCGCCAGAATGGTGCTTTCCATCATGCAAACGGCGGAGCCATCTTCCTCGACGAGATCGGCGAACTGAAGCTCGAGCTCCAGGCAAAGCTGCTGCGGACGCTGGAGTCCGGCGAGGTCAAGCGCGTCGGATCGAGCACAGCCGAATACCCTGACGTCCGGGTTATCTGCGCCACAAACCGCGATCTACCTGCCATGTGCCGTGACCGCCAGTTCCGCGACGACCTCTACTTTCGCCTCGCCGTCCTCACCGTGCGACTCCCACCGCTGCGGGATCGAGTCGGGGACATCCGCCCCCTTGCGCTGACCCTCCTCGAGCGCAACCACCCCGGCACGGTGCTCTCGGACGACGCCGCAGCTGCACTCGAAGAATACGAATGGCCCGGCAATATCCGCGAGCTCCGGAACGTGCTCACCCGGGCAAGCGTCCTCGGCGGGCCGGTCATCACGCCATCGGATCTGTCCTTCAATCCGTGGGCTTTCGACGAACCTCGGCAGACCAAGAAGCAGACGGCACAGGATGCCGAGCGGAAGACCATCATCGCCGCCCTCAAGGCCAACGATGGCAACCGCACCCGCACGGCGAGGGAGCTGGGACTACCAAGGTCCTCCCTGCTCTATCGAATGAAGAAGTACGGGATTCACGTAGGCTAGATGACGTGGTTCTTGGTCTCGTCGATGAAGCGGCGCTCCAAGCTGACGCCGCGACGAACCTCGCGAACCGACACCCCCACGTCCGCCAGGACCCGCATGATCTCGATGGAGCTCTTGTCCAGGGTGCCGTCGGGTGCTTCCTGGATCAGCTTTCCGCCATCCATCGACAGCGTGTGGCCTGGGAGCGCAGAACGCAGGCGCTCCAACGGGACGTCTCCGTTGACGTGCCATTCAACTCGCTGGGTCTGACCTGTGACGTCGGCGAGGGTGCCTTCCTGTACGCAGTGCCCATTCGCGAGCATCACCACCCAGTCGCACATGCGCTCTAGCTCGGCGAGGTTGTGGCTGGAGATCACCAGGGTCTGCACGCCTCGGAGGCCCTTGAGGGCGTCTCGAAGAGAGTGTGCCTGTACGGGGTCGAGGCCTGCGAGAGGCTCATCGAGGAGAACGAGCTCGGGACTGCCCATGAGCGCAGAAGCAACGGCTACTCGGCGCCGCATTCCGTGGGACAACGTCGAGATCCGGTTGTCGACCCGATCGCCGAGGCGAACCACCTCCAGGATTCGCGCCGCCTCGTCTCTCGACGCGGTCGCTCCAAGTCCCTGAAGGCGACCGCAGTGCACCAAGAGCTCGCGTGGAGTGTGTCGATCCGAGAGAGCGGCGTCTTGGGGCAGTACGCCGAGTCGGCCCTTGAGCCGGTAGGAGCTAAACGGTCCACCGCCGAGGATGTCAATGGAGCCGGCATCCGGCTGCAGATACCCGCTGACCACGGAGAATGCAGTGGTCTTGCCGGCGCCGTTTGGGCCGACGAGGCCACAGATGGAACCGCTCGGAAACCGGCACGTGAGGCCAGCGAGAGCCTTCTTTCCCCTTCCATATTGTTTGTGTACGCCGTCGAGACTGAGGGCATCCATTTACAAATCCCTCCTGGCAAACCTGGCGAACCCGATGATCAATGCCACTGCGCCAAGCAGTGAGCAGACCACCGCGGACCCCATCCAACCGACAGGCTCCCACATCGCATTCATGTAGCCCTGGGGAAGGATCTGGAGCGCTAGATCAGCGGGTATCGCCCATCGCTCGCTGTCCTCGAAGCCCCGCGCGATTCCAAAGGCGACCCACGATCCCGCCGTGATGCCGACCGCAAGCACTCGCGCCCACGCCGGCGAAGTCGTGATCTGGGACATGGCCATCCCGATCCCGACGAAGGGAATGCTGAAGAACCAGGCGCGAATGGAGAGCCAGCACAGCCAAAATGCCAGCGGCATAGCCATGTTTCCGCGCATCATGAACATCCCGACCCCCCACACACCGAGGCAGGCGACGAAGGTCGCGCAGGCTGTGAGCACGAGCTGTCCCGAGAAGCGGCCGATGACCAACTCCAGACGCCCCGTCCGCAACACCTCGTAGCGGATCGCCCGGGATTGCGTGTCGATGGCAATGGACTCGGCCGATGCAGCGGCGGCGAAGAACGGAATCAAGATGAAGCCGACCCACAGATTGAAGATCGCCAACAAGGGGATGCCGAGGATCTCGTCGAGCAGCTCGGCGCTGCCGACCATCCCCACGATCATCTCTCGGAACGAGTCGCTCTGCATCAGCTCTTGCAGCATCGCCCCTGGAACTTCTGTCTCCGCTACGCCCATCTGCCGGGCCAGCGAGTTCTCCATGACCTTGACGAAGCGTGTGAACAAGAACGCGGCACCGGTGGTGGAGATCCCGTACAGCACGAACAAGGCCATTGCGCGCCACGTCCGCACCGCCCGGAGGACCTCGAAGCGGCACACGAGGTAGATGTCGCGGATCGACGTAAGCACTGTCACTGATCGAGCTCCATGAAGACGTCGATCAGCTCGGGATCGATGTGTGCGAAGGGATCGATGACCTCTTGGTCGATGGTCTCAATCTGGTCAGGCGTCAGCGACTCATAGAGCCGATCGTCGGCTTCGAGCATCACATCCAGGGTCTCAGAGGCGAACAGCATGGCCTCGCGACGGCTGGGCTCCTCGCCCGCGCCGATGGTGTCGACGAACTCCTCGGCGAGAGACATCAGGTCTTCGTTCATATCGGCAATGGCGCCGTCGATGTCGTCCCACTGTTGGTCCGTGGGAGCGGCAGCCTCATCGAGAGCGGCGCGGGCCTGCGTCTTTCGCAGCTGCATGGCGTCGCGCATCATGTCCATGCCCTCTTCGATGTCCTCTCGGTCCGGTGGCTCGCCATCCTCTCCGTTTCCAAAGTTGAACTGGACGCCAGCCTCGGGCGGATCTGCGGCCTCGGTGGGCTCCTCTTCGGGCTCTTCGTCTTCGGGCTCGAGCTCGTCATCTTCGAGGTTGGCTTCCCAGGGACGGCCCCGGAACGCCGAGGCGATCTGCCGGCCGATTCCGCTGCGCTCACACTTCGCTGGCTTGCCGTCTAGCTGCGCCTTCAGACTTCGAAGCTCGGCACGGGGACCGAGGCCGCCCAGCACGAGGCCCACTGCGAGAGCAAAGACACCCACGACGACAAATCGAATCGGACTCGTTGTTGCTGCGGCCATCAGGCCTCCTCGTCCAGGACAGCGCTTCCACCCGAGTCCAGAAAAGACTGGAGGATCAACACTGCGGCCTGTTGGTCGATGATTTCTTTGCGACGGCTCCGGGAGACGTCCGCCTCGATCAGCTGGCGTTCGGCGTCTACCGAGGAATATCGCTCGTCCAGATACACGACTGGCAGACCGGTGGACTCCCGAACCGCACAACCGATCTGCCTGGCGAGACGGGCGGAGCGCTCTTCGGTGCCATCGAGCTCGAGGGGTAGACCGACGATGACGCGCTCGACAGACTTTTCTGCGGCGAGGGCGGCGATCTTGATTGCGTCCTTGCGAACACCCTTTCTCGAGAGCGTGGTCACCGGGTGGGCGAGCATGCCCAGCGCGTCGGACACAGCCACGCCTATCGTCTTTGTTCCGACATCCAACGCCAGCACTCGACCCACCATTCCTCCGCAGCCGCACCCTATCGCGCAAGCCGTGGAGGCCCAATACGGCCAGCCAGCAGAAACATTTCTCGCCGTACGTCGAGAGGTGGTGAAGAAGGTGCGACATAAGGGCCGCAGCTGGACGGTCGAACGCCAACAATCGCGCGGCACGACTCTTGCTCCACTCCCGGTTGGTCTTCGAGGGAGAAACGATGAAACAGTGGATGCCCGCGCTGGGAATTCTCGCGATCGCGCTCAGCTCTTGCGCCTACACCCGGGCGATGCACCAGGGCAGCCGCGCCGCCGCCGATGGCAACTGGCCCGAAGCGGTCACCCACTACCAGCGGGCGGTCGACACCAAGGCCAAGGAGGACGCCGTCGCCGCATACAAGGCCGCCAAAGACCAAGCGGTGACGGACGCCGTCGATGCGGCATTGATCGCTATCGAATCTGGCGCCTACGAGACTGCCATCGAGAAGCTCGACTACGTGTCCACCCTGGACTCCGACAACGCCGATGTGTACTCCCTCCGCATCGACGCAGAGTCGGCAATGGCCCGCGACATCGACGCCCAGTGGGAGCTCGGTAATGTTCGATTGGCGTACACGCTGGCCATTCGCATGAAGCACCTGTTCGCGGACTCCGAGGGTCTACCAGGCGTTTTTGTGAAGCTTCGTGAACACTACAAGCAGGAGGCCTACGCACTCCTGAAAGCCCGCAAGTACGCCGAGTCCCTGGCCGCCGCGCGAACGATCACCGACTTCGAGCCAGACCGACAGGCCAGCGTCGCTCCGCTCGAGCACGAGATCCGGGTCGCTTGGGCCGACTACACCAATCGCACCGCTCGCGCCGAGAACCGAGCCGGACACAAAGGCGCAGCGGCGGTCCTGTACGCCAGAGCATACGAAATTGCGGGTCGCAAGGCAGATCTGGAGAGTTCCCAGTACCTGGCATCCCAGCTTCGAAGCTCGGGTCAGCTCTCGGTGAACATTCGCGTCACAGGCTCTTCTTCGCGCACTCCACAGATTCGCGAGATCGTGTCGGGACACGCGGGACAACTCAAGGATGTCGTCCTCGGCGGAAGCCGGTCGTCTCTGGTCGCCCAGGTCTCCGCGGCCTCTCCACGCTGCACCGAGAGCGAGCAGATCACCCCCCAGTCGAAGGACTACATCTCGGGGCAGATCGAGGTCGACAACCCACGCCACGGACAGCTCACCCAACAGCTAGCCCAGGCCTCTTCTCTCGGCGATCAAGCCGGCATCGAGGCGGAGCGCCTGTGGCCGTACGTGCAGCAGGCCGAGCAATCCCTGGAGATCTTCGATGTGCAGATGATGGACGCCGAGATGCTCCGCAACAGCTCCGAAAACAAGCTTGCCACCGCTACCAACCAGATGCAGCAGGTCATGGCCCGCCGGGATGAGCTGATCGCCCGCCTCGAAGAGCTCCGCGCCGCAGGTCCCGGCACTGAGGCCACCATCACGCGCGTACAAGAGGAGCTCGGCAAGGCCGGCAGCCTCGTCGCGCAGTGGCAGGGAGAGGTTCTCGAGAACGAGATGAAGTTCGACTCCGCTTCGCAGCGTGTCACAGCCCTTCTCGTCGAGCGCCAACCTGCTCAGGAGGCCCTGGATCGGCTCAAGGGCGGCTACGACGCAGTGCTCAAGGACCGGACAGACTTCAACCAGCAGCGCACTCAACTCACGACCGAGCTGGTCAACACCTCCCGAACTGTCTGGGAAGATGTGCACGAGACTCTCGAATACGACATCCACAACTGGACGCGGACCTGCACAGCTCCGGTACGGGTGACGATGCGACCGGGATGGAGGACCGAGCTGCCCACAGCCGCCGTCTACGATCCATCCCAGGACACACGGGACAGCTCCCACATCGGGCACAAAAAGGCCGAGCTCGAGGCCAATCCCAAGGCCTTCCCCAACCCAGACAGCGCGCTGGTCGCGACCAGTGACGAGGAGACCGCCAACGAGGTCGCGAAGTGGGTGGGCAGGCTCGTGGACGACTACTACGAGTACAAGACCGTGGAGACGACCATGGCACTCCAGAAGGACCCCATTCGGGCGACGAGCCCCATGCTCGGCTTGTACCTCGGCGGCCGCTCGCACCTCGATGACGCGACCATCCTGACCTTCGCCTCGCACGTCCGTCAGCACTACGGACTCGAGAAGTTGGAGCTCTTGAGCATCGACGGTTTGCAAGCCAATACCCACTGATTTCGAGGATCGCGCGGCGAGGAGAATCGGCACCCGGACGTTTTTTGGTCGCCAACCCTGGACACTGTGAGGCGTGAACGGTACAACTGTACACACGTTCAGTCCCCCTACCGACCCACCCCGACAGTGCACCTCATGCCCACCGCCGAAATCCTCTCCCAAGGCGACGAAGTCGTCACTGGCCAAGTTGCCGATACCAACGCCGCCTGGCTAGCGACACGCCTGACCGATCTCGGCTTCGAGGTGACTCGTCACACCTCGGTGGGCGACCGCCTCGACGACCTCTGCGCCGTCCTGGCCGAGATCGCAGGGCGCGCGGACCTCTGCATCGGCACCGGTGGCCTCGGCCCCACTCAGGACGACCTCACCGCCGAAGCCGTGGCCCGCGCCTTCGACCGCCCGCTGCAGTTCGACACCGAGGCGATGGCACAGATCGAGACGCGCTACGCCCGCTTTGGTCGTGAGATGCCCGAGGTCAACCGCAAACAGGCTTGGCTCCCGACCGGCGCTACCCGCCTCGACAACGCCTGGGGAACCGCCCCCGGCTTCTACCTTGTTTGCCCATCGGAGACGGTGATGGCCTTCGTGCCGGGCGTGCCCCGCGAGATGCAAGAGATGTTCGACAAGCGGGTGCTGCCTATGCTGCGTCGACACTTCGACGTGTCCAGTGGGCGACTGGTCACCCTCAAGACGACCGGCGTCGGCGAGAGCAACCTGCAAGAGCGCCTGGGCGACTTCACATACCGCGACGTGGTGCTCTCCTTCCGCACCAAGATCCCCGAGAATCACGTCAAACTGCGATTCACAGCCGGCGCCACCGACGACTACGTGCAGCAAGTCACCGATGATATCGCAGCGCGCATCGGCTCATCGCTCTTTGGCATCGACAGCGGCAGCCTCGCCGAGGTCGTGGGCCAGACCCTTGGCTCCCGCGGCGAGACGGTCTCTACCGCCGAGTCCTGCACCGGGGGCCGCATCGGTGCCATGTTCACCGGCATAGCGGGATCGAGCGCCTGGTTCTCCCAGGGCGCGATCACCTACTCCAACGACGCCAAGGTGCGCATGCTGGGTGTCGACCCCGGCGTCCTCGAGCGCCAAGGCGCCGTCTGCGAGGCCGTTGCACGCCAGATGGCCATCGGCATTCGCGAGCGCGCTGGCACGACGTATGGCCTCTCCGCCACCGGAATCGCCGGTCCGGGTGGCGGTTCGACCGAAAAACCGGTAGGAACCGTACACATCGCCGTGGCATTCCCGTCGCCCGACGATGTCCAGGCCGCCTCGACCATTCACCGCCGCCTGAACCTTGGCGGACCATCCATCGTGGACAAGTCCTCGGTCCTGTATCGCAATCGCATTCAAACCCTGTCCGCCGCCGCAGTCATCGACAGCCTGCGAAGGCACCTTCAAAGTTCTTAGGAGTCCCCCATGTCCGACAAGCGCAGCCAAGCCATCGACGCCGCCATCTCATCCATCGAGCGCCAGTTCGGAAAGGGCGCGATCATGCGCTATGGCGACACCGAGCTCCCCCAGATCGAGTCCATCTCCACCGGATCCCTCGGCCTCGACATCGCGCTGGGCGTGGGCGGCCTACCCAAGGGCCGCGTCGTCGAGATCTTCGGTGCCGAGGCATCTGGCAAGACCACGATGGCGCTGCAGGTCGTCGCCCAAGCCCAAAAGAACGGCGGCGCCGCGGCGTTCATCGATGCCGAGCACGCCCTCGACGTGAACTACGCCCGCAACCTCGGTGTCAAGGTCGACGAGCTCCTCATCTCCCAGCCCGACAACGGCGAGCAAGCCCTCGAGATCGCCGAGACGCTCGTCCGCTCCGGTGCCCTCTCGGTGGTGGTCATCGACTCCGTCGCCGCCCTGGTCCCCAAGGCCGAGCTCGAGGGAGACATGGGCGACTCCTTGCCCGGGCTCCAGGCGCGCCTCATGAGTCAGGCCCTTCGCAAGCTCACCGGTGCCATCCACAAGTCCGAGTGCATCGTCGTCTTCATCAACCAGATCCGCATGAAGATCGGCGTCATGTTCGGCAGCCCAAAGACCACCTCCGGCGGCCAGGCGCTCAAGTTCTACTCCACGGTCCGCCTGGAGATCACCCGCATCGGGTCCATCAAGAAGGGCGACGAAGTCCTCGGCAATCGCACCCGAGTCAAGGTCGTCAAGAACAAGGTCGCCCCTCCCTTCCGCCAGGTCGAGTTCGAGATCTACTACGGTCAGGGCGTGTCGGCCGAGGCCGAGCTCATCGATCTCGGTGTCGCGTCCGGCATCGTGCGCAAGAGCGGCTCCTGGTACGCCATGGACAGCGAGCGCCTCGGCCAGGGCAAGGACAACTCGCGCGCCTTCCTCAAGGAGCATCCCGAGCTCTGTGAGCGCATTCGCAACCACGTACTCATGCAGCATGGACTCCTCGATCCGGAGGAAGCCGCGAAGGCCGTGCAGAAACCGGTGGTCCAGCCAGAAGCATAGCCAGCGACCGCCCAACAAGGCTGATAGGTTGCCCCTGTGTGGGCAGCCATTCCATTCTTGACCTGTGTGTTCCTGCCAAACTGGCGGGCTGCCACCGATGAGCGACCCGAGCTGACTGGTCCCGAAGAGGTGGTGGCTTCCGCAGACGGGCGATTCCTCGTGCACTACACCTTGGAAGGCGACGATGCGCCCAAGGGCGACGTCGGCAACGACGGGGTGCCCGAGGTGGTGACCTGGGCCCTCGAAGGACTCGAGATCGGTGTGGAACGCTTCGAGGACCGCGGCTATCGCGAACTCATCGGCGACGATGGGGACGGGGGCAGCAACGCCATCGACGTGTACATCAAGGCCATCGACGCCAACGGCTACGCCCACCCGTTCACTGTCAGCGAGGCTGACGGAAACAGCTGTTATATGCGGCTGGACAACGCGTTGACTCTCGACGGGGTGATGCAGTCGGTCACCATCCACGAGCTGCACCACTGCGTACAATACCGCTACACCGCCCTGTCCCACTCCTGGATCTACGAGGCCACGGCGACCTTCGAACAGTACCGGACATACCTCGACGAAAAGCTGGCAGCAGCGGTGGTCGTCCTGTACAGCCGTCGGCTCCAAGACCCGCAACTCCCGATGGACCGACTCGACGGGGACTTCGAGTACGCCGGCATGATCGCCATGCAGTTCTGGGAGCAGTTTGGCGGCCTGGATCCAGTCCGGGTGCCGGAGCTCTGGGAGGCGCTGGCCGACGAACCAGACTGGCGGAAGACATTCAACAACGTGGCTCAGCACAACTGGGATCTGTCCTGGAACGACACCTTCCTGGAGTTCGCGACCTGGAACGCCTTCGCTTGCGCAAACAACGACGGGGCCCACTACGACGAGACCGAGCTGCCCTGCAATGAGTTCGTTTCAGTGCCCTTCCGGAGCAAGAAGTGGGACAACGGCGAGCTCGAGTTGCGGCTGAAGCTCACCGAGCCCACCCACAGCGCAGACTACTGGGAGCTCGACGACGAGGAGCCCCTGCTGGACATCGGTGTCGACTGCGAAGCCCCTCGAAAGAAGGCCGAGATGGCGATGCGCCTGGTCACGGTGGACCAAGACGGCAATCGAACCGGACACGTCGATGCCGCCGCCGATGACCAACCCCTGAGCTTGCGGCTGACCGAACCTCGGAGCGCGGGCGGGAGTCTGCGGCTGATCGGCGCGAGTGTCGGAGACGGAACGCTCAACGTACGATGCTCCGTTCGTCAGCTCCAACCTGAGGGATCACCAGCATCAGGCTGCGGGTGCAGCAACGGCGAATCGGCGACAGCCTACTGGTGGCTCCTGATCGGCGTCGCTGGGCTCAGGAGGCGAGCCCAGGCCGATCGGCCTCACAGCTCCAGCAGCTCCCGAAGTTCGCCTCGTTGACTTCGTCGCAGCGCGGACACACCCACTGCGGATGTACGAGTTGTGGGCTTTGGAACAGCTTGATGGCCTGAAGTGCGCGAACCTCGTCAACCTCCCCAACCCAGACTGAAGGGGTCGGGTTCTTCCCGATGGGGATCTGAGGGAGGCTGCGCATGCCGCCGCGAACGATGCCTGGGATGCCATTGCGCTCCAGCCAGTGGAGAAGCATTGCTGCATCGGCGGGGGTTCGCGCTTTGTACACCAGAACCATCGACTCGAAGCGTACCGCAACTTAGGTATGTGGGCTCAATGGAGTAGACCTTGGACAGCAACGAGATCCGTCTGGCGTTCCTGAAATTCTTCGAGGAAAGAGGGCATACCATCGTGCCTTCCAGCTCGTTGATCCCGCACAACGACCCCACCCTTTTCTTTGTGAACGCCGGGATGGTGCAATTCAAGGACGTCTTCACAGGCGCGGAAAAGCGCGACTATTCGCGAGCCGTCTCCGTCCAGAAGTGTCTGCGCGTGAGTGGAAAGCACAACGATCTCGACAACGTCGGTCGCACACCTCGCCATCACACGTTCTTCGAAATGCTCGGGAACTTCTCCTTCGGCGACTACTTCAAGTCCGACGCTGTCCCAATGGCCTGGGATCTCCTCACCGAGCGACTGAAGATCGACGCCGAGCGCCTCTGGGTGACGATCTATGAGGACGACGACGAAGCGTTTTCGATCTGGCGCGACAAAGTGGGTTTCCCGGAGTCCCGGATCCAGCGCTTGGGCGCAAAGGAGAACTTCTGGTCGATGGGTGAGTTTGGCCCCTGCGGACCTTGTTCAGAGATCCACTACGACCACGGCGAGCGCGTGTCGTCCGACACGCGCGGCCCAGCTGGCGAAGACGACCGCTACGTCGAGATCTGGAACAACGTCTTCATGCAGTTCGAGCAGACCACCGAGGGCCGCTTCGACCTGCCCCGGCCATCCATCGACACCGGCATGGGTCTCGAGCGCGTCACAGCCGTGCTTCAGGGCGTGTACAGCAACTACGACACTGATCTGTTCCAGCCCTTGATCCGAAAGGCGGCCGATGTCGCCGGCCTGACCTATGGCGAGAATGACGAGGCAGATACTGCTCTTCGCGTCATTGCGGATCACTCGCGGGCGGCGGCCTTCCTGGTCGGCGACGGCGTGATGCCAATGAACACCGATCGCGGCTATGTGCTGCGCAGGATCATGCGGCGAGCGATCAGATTCGGGGTGAAGATCGGCATCGACCGCCCCTTCCTACACGAGACGGTCCTGCAGGTGGTCGCAGACCTGGGCGATGCCTATCCCGAGCTGAAGTCCCGAGCCGGCTTCCTCGAAGAGGTCGTTCACGCCGAGGAAGAGCGCTTCCGACGCACCCTCGACCGCGGTATGAGGCTTCTGGACACCGAGCTCGAGCGTGTCGGCACCGGCGGCGAGGTCCCCGGCGACATCGTCTTCAAGATGGCAGACACCTACGGATTCCCCTACGATCTGACCGAGCTGATCGCCGAAGAACGCAGCATCACCGTGGATAAGGCGGGGTACGACGCCGCGAGCGAGGAACAGAAGGCCCGCGGCCGCCTCGCATGGAAGGGCTCGGGAGAAGAAGCCGTCGGGCAGCTCTGGCAGCAGCTCGCGGAGGAGGTCGGCTCCACGGTCTTCACCGGCTACGACCGAGACAATGACGTGGCGACCATCGCAGTCCTGATCAAACAGACCGACGGCGAGAGCGCTCGCGTCGAACAGCTCGAGTCCGGCGATCGCGGGATCGTGATCGTGGACAAAACCCCCTTCTATGCGGAGAGTGGCGGACAGGTCGGCGACGTTGGCAAGCTCGGTAGCTGCCGCGTGACCGATACCCAGACAGCTGCGGGCCTGTCCCTGCACCACGTCGTGGTCAAAGGCACTCTCGCGGTCGGTGACCTCGTACAGGCCCACATCGACGGCGAGAGTCGGGACAAGACTCGCCGGAACCACACCGCGACCCACCTCATGCACGCGGCGCTCCGCGAGATCCTTGGGGATCACGTCACCCAGAAAGGGTCTTTGGTCGGACCGAATCGCCTGCGTTTCGACTTCTCTCATCACAAGCCGCTCAAGGCGAAACAGATCCGTCGGATCGAGAAGCGAGTGAACGGCGAGATCTTGAGAAACACGGCGGTCAACACCGAGCTGAAGTCCCTCGATGCCGCGGTCGCGGACGGCGCGATGGCGCTGTTCGGTGAGAAATACGCCAGCGATGTGCGCGTGGTCTCCGTGCCGGGGTTCAGCGTGGAGCTCTGCGGCGGCACCCACTGCACAGCTACAGGCGACATCGGTCTGCTCACGATCACCCAGGAGACCGGCGTCGCGGCAGGCGTTCGCAGGATCGAGGCCCAGACGGGAACTGGCGCACTCGACGTCGCCTACGGAAACACCGATGTGCTGGCGGCAGCGGCGGACCGCCTGAAGTCCAATCCCGAACAGGTCCTCGACGCGATCGGCCGGCTGCTCGACGATCGCAAGCGCCTGGAGAAGGAGATCAAGCGCATGCAGATCGAGGTCGCAAAAGACGCGGCTGGCGACATGCTGCAAGAGGCTCGAGAGATCGCGGGAATTAAGGTTCTCGCTGTGCAGTTCGACGGCGATCTTCGAGAGCAGGCCGACCGGCTCCGGGACCAACTGGGCACCAGCCTCGTGATCCTCGCTGGGGCCAGCGGCTCACGGGTCCAGCTACTCGTCGCGGCGACCAGGGACATTGCCGGATCGCGGGTCCACGCCGGCAACATGGTCAAAGAGATTGCCCCGTTGATCGGCGGCGGCGGCGGTGGACGACCGGACATGGCTCAAGCCGGCGGAAAGAACGCGGCTGGGATTCCCGCTGCCCTGGAGCGGGCCTACTCCTACGCGGCGGAGATCCTCGCGTAGCGACGGCCAGCATCTCTGTTACTTTCGCCTGCCTATCGAAGGAGGTGGAGATGCAGCTACAGGACATGAAGATCATCGTCACGGGCGGCGCGAGTGGCATGGGGAGAGACTTCGCACTCTCCCTGGCATCGGCGGGTGCAGCTGTCACGATCGCAGACCTCAATGACGACAGCATGGCCAAGGTCGTCGCCGAGGCCGCCAACCTGCCCGGCTCCATTGGGGCTCAGCGCTGCAACGTGGCAGAAGAAGAAGAAGTGGTAGCCCTGATCAACAACGCCCACGAAGCGATGGGCGGACTGAACGGCCTCATCAACAATGCGGGCATCTTCCGCGACGGGCTCTTGGTCAAGAAGGACCGAGAGACCGGCGCGATCAAGAAGATGTCACTCAAGAACTGGAACGCCGTCATCGCAGTCGACCTCACCGGGCCGTTCCTGTGCACTCGAGAGTTCGCAGCCAAATGCATCGAGACCGGCACGCCAAAGGCCGTCGTCGTCAACATCAGCTCGGTAGCGCGCCACGGAAATCGAGGTCAGACGAACTATTCCGCCGCAAAAGCTGGGCTGGTCGCCGACACCAAGCTGTGGGGCCTCGAGCTCGCCAGGTATGGAATCCGCGTCGGAGCCATCGCGCCGGGCTTCGTTCAGACGCCGATTCTCGAAGGAATGCGTCCAGAGGTCCTCGAGGGAATGCTCAAGGCAGTGCCGCTGCGGCGCACCGCCGAGCCTGGCGAGATCTTCAGAGCGGTTCAGTTTGTGATCGAGTGCGACTACTTCACGGGACGCTGCATCGATGTCGACGGCGGCCTGACTCTATAATCCCGCGCATGAAACACCTGACGATCACCTTGGTGCTGGCGCTGTCCGCCTGCAAGAAAGAGCCGGCCGTGTATGCGGATCCACCAAGTGGCTCGCTCTCGGCCTACTACGAGGTCCGATTCGACCTCTTGGAAGCCGAGATCGAGGGCACCGTCAGCGCCGTCACGATCGGCGGCATCAACGCCTATGACGTGCTGCACGAGGGCGACGAAGTCACGCTGATCGTCCAGGGCGCACCGAAGTCAGGCCCGGCGAAGGTGGTGATGACGACCGGCGAGGGCTCGTTCGAGTTCGCCGACGCATTCACCTACGACAAGCCTCGTGATCCGATCTTCGACCGCATGGCTGCACTGGGCGCGAGCCTGACCCAGGGAACCCAAGGGGGCGTACCGACCTACCATGGGATCTTGGCCAATCCCGCACACCTGATCGCGCAGCAAGGGGGCGCGAACCTGCCTCTTCCGCTGTTCACCCCGGGCCTCTTCCCGTCGATCGAACCGATGGACGTGGGGCCGGCACCGGAGTGCATGCCGCCCGACGTCGTGGACTTCATCGCCGAGGCGTCCATCGAGGTCCTCGGAAAGCTCAACGACGACGAGCAAGACCAGATCGGTTTCTATCTCGGCCGAGTCGACCCAGACCTGATCCCCCAAGATGTGGCGGTTGGGGGAAGCAACGTCCGCGATCTCGTCCAGGGAACCGCTGGCGACTTCGCCAAGCAGTTCGTCACCAAGCTGGTCTATGCACCGTACGCAGACATCATGGACGACGTGGCGACTTCTCAGGTCGAGCTCGTCGAGGACGTCGAGCCGACGATTGTAGTCAGCACCGACGTGTACGGAAACGACCTCATCGGCGCCATCGTGGCCTCCTCGTTCGTCGATCCGGATCAACTGACGCCGCCCGAGGAGCTCCGAATCGACTTGAGCGACCTCCTCGACCGCCTCGAGGCGACCGGCGCCGAGGTCTTTGTCGCCAACATGCCGCGGGCGACGCTGCTTCCCGCGACGGCCGACAAACGCGCCGCCGCCATCGAACAGGCCCGACAAATCGCCGAGCAGACTGGCGCTGATCCGATCCAGGCGATGGCCGACGAGGAGATCGCCGTAGACGCGCGTATCCAGACCGTCGAAGACGTGGGGGACGAGTACAACGCCATCCTCGACGAGCTCGCCGCGTCCCGGCCCACGATCCACGTGGTCGACTTCGGCGGCCTGGTCGCCGAGGTCGAAGCGACGGGACTCGAAGTGAACGGACAGGTACTCACCGTTCGCAAGTTCGGGGGGCTGCTCTCCACCGACGGAGTACACTTCTCCGACGCTGGCTACGCGATGGTCGCCAACCTCTTCATCGAGAAGATCAACGACGATCTGGGGCTGAGCCTAGAGCCCCTCGACCTCGGCCCCATCGTGGAGGCCGACCCGTTCTCTCCGACCGCACTCGTCGAGGGTGGCCTCGATCCCAGCCTCTGTGACGGGACCTGACACCAAGAGGCGAGAGATCTCAGACCGACTCTTTCGACTTCGCGACGAACTTCACTCGAAGTTCGTAGAGGAGCGTCTCCAGAAGTTTCTTTTCGTCGTCGTCGAGGTTGCCTTTGGTCTTTTCGCCCAACATGCCCAACAGATCGATGCTGTTTCGGGCGAGCTCCAGGTTCACCGCGGACTCTCCGACCACGGCGGGGCCCTCGCCCAGGTGAACCATCGTGGAGGTCGCCAAGGACACGATGAAAGACGAGAAACTAACTGGAAGCTCGCGATTGCTGGAATCTTCAGACACGGACCACTCCTATGGATCGCATCGATACGTAGTTACGGTCCGACCCTCCGGCAAGGGTTGTCGACCGCATCCCTCGCCGATAGGCTGCCGCTTCACCCTCGGAATGCCCTTGCTACGCTACCTGCTCGTGTTGGCCCTGCTGTTCCCAGCTCCTGGGATCGCCGCCAAAAACAAGCCAATGACCGCGAAGAGAGGCGACTCAGCCCAAGAGCTCTATGAGCGTGGGCTGCGCCACATGAAGCGCGGCTACTACACAAAGGCCCTCGAGAAGTTCAATCGGGTTCGCAACTACCACCGCGACGATCCGGTATCGGTGAAGGCCCAGCTCGCGATCGCCGACGTACACTTCAAGAAGGGCGACTACGAGCAGGCCCGCTTCACCTACGAGGAGTTCGCGTCCTACCATCCTCGGCACGAGAACCTGGACTATGTGACCTATCGGGTCGGCCTGTCGATCTATAAACGCGCCAGCAAGCTCGCTGGCCGTGATCAAACGCCGACCCGGGGCGCGGTGAACAACTGGACGGGCTTTCATTCCCGCTTCCCAGAGTCCTCCCACGTCGAAGAAGTCGACAAGCTCCTGACCCGCAGTCGGAACCGTCTCGCCACCAAGGAGCTTTTTGTCGCTCGTTTCTATGCGGATCGCGACGCGTGGGGTTCGGTCCGCAGGCGCACGGAGTACCTGCTGCGAAAGTATCCGAACACCGACCCGGTGCCCGAAGCCCTCGCCCTCCTCGGAACCGCACTACATTCCTGGGGAGCACTCGAGGAGGCCAGGGAGATCCGCGCCCGGCTAGCCAAGGATTTTCCCGACTCGCCATTCCTGCGCAAACTGGACCGTGCGCAGGCCAAGCCAGCGGGTACGCCCCCAGACGAAAGGGTCTTCATTCGCCCATACCGAATACGCGGCGTGTCGTCCCTCGGTGGCGCAGCGTACTGAACCGGCCAGCGATGGGCCTTTGCAGACGCAGTCCAGACTGAGTGAAGAGTCATTCAGATTTGATCATTTCGTTGACAGTCGGCGGAACAACCTGCTATCTGTGCGCTCGACCTAGAGCCCCCTTTTGGGAAGGAGATTTGATGAACAAGTACCTCGGCATTCTGGCGGCCGCGATGTTGGTGGCATGCGGTGGCGACGACACCGTCGACACCTCGACAACGGGCGACGACGACGACGACGATTGCGTCGACATCCTCGAGTTCTTCCCGGCAGACGGCGACTCCGCTGTCTACTACCGGACCGCTATCGAGTTCACTCTCGAAGCGGTCGATGGGAGCGAGATGATCACGGTCGAGGGCGCAACCGGCACCAGCACCGTCGTGGAAAACAAGGTCATCTTCACGCCAGACGCACCCCTCGCCGCGAGCACCAGCTACACCGTGACGCTGGACTGGGCATGTGGTCCGACCACCACGATGTGGACCACGAGCGCCGTTGGCTCCGCCGCCGACGAGTCCAACATCGTCGACAGCACCTATGCCCTCGACCTTGGCTCGGGTCGCTTCGTGACTCCCGCGGGCGTTGGTCCGCTGATCCAGCAGCAGCTCGAGGATCCAATCCTCATCGGCGTCACCGCCATCAACGGCAGCGACCTCGAGATGATGGGCGCGCTTGGCCTCGCCGACGAGACGCAGGACATGTGCTCCCCGAGCATCGACTTCCCCGTCGCCGCTGACTTCAGCGAGAACCCCTTCTTCATCATCGGCCCAGACAGCATCGTCCTCGACATCGAAGGCATCGAGATCCTCATCGAGGACCTGATGATCTCCGGCGCCTTCGCACCCGATGGCTCCTTCATCGCTGGCGCGACCCTCGCCGGCAAGATCGACACCCGCCCCCTCGCCGGCCTCGTCGGTGCGACCGGTGACGACAACGCCCTCTGCGATCTCGTTGTCACTTTCGGCGTCAGCTGCGAAACCTGCCCCGACGGCACCAACTTCTGCCTGAGCGTCTTCGTCGACAACATGGAGGCCCAAGGCGTTGCCGGGACGCTCGTGCCCGTCGACCAGGCCGCCATCGACGCCAACCCGGCCTGCGCCGAGTAAACGTCAGTCAGACTGCGGAAGCGTGAGGCCAACCCGGCCGAGCGCATCCGCAAAGTCATCGGGAATCTCCGCTTCGAACTGCAAACTCTCCCCCGTGGAGGGATGTTCGAGGCGGAGATTTCTCGCGTGTAGCATCGGGCGTTCTTCGTTGACGAAGCCGCGCAGCGTCGCCGGCAGCCTCCTGCCCCGATACCGATAAATGGGATCGCCGACGAGTGGCCAACCATTCTCGGTGAGGTGCACCCGGATCTGATGGGTGCGTCCTGTCTCGAGGCGGCAGCCAATCAAGGTGATGGTGCCCGCCCGCCCCAGGACCTCCCAGTGCGTCACAGCCTGCTTGCCGGAGCCGTCCTCCGTCGACGCCATCCTCCGCCGCTTCGTTGGGTGCCGAGCGAGGTTCGACGTGATCGTTCCCCGACCCAGAATGGGGGCGCCCATGCACAGCCCGACGTAGCGCCGCTGTGCACTGTGAGCCGCGAACTGGTCAGCAAGAGAGTGGTGCGCGGCATCGTTCTTGGCGATGACCACCAGGCCAGAGGTGCCCTTGTCCAGGCGATGCACGATTCCCGGCCGCTGCACACCGCCAATCCCCGAGAGATCGGCGATGTGGTGCAGGAGTGCGTTGACCAGGGTGCCGTCCGGGTGTCCCGCGGACGGGTGTACGACCATGCCTGCCGCCTTGTCGACAACTGCGATGTCCTCGTCCTGATAGAGGATCTGTAGAGGAAGATCCTGCGGAAGCGCGCGATCCGGGAGGGCATCCGGGATGTCGACCTCGACCACCGCACCGATGCGCACCTTGGTGGAGGCACGTTCGACACAGACGCCATCCACCGACACCGCCCCGTCGCGGATCAAGGCGGTTGCTCGCGAGCGAGACAACGCCTCGACGCCCTTGGCCACGAGAACATCCAGCCGGCCCTTCTCGGTCGCCGTGAGTGTGACGTGTTCGGGCACTTAGTTGGAAAAACGTCGCATATAGCCTGCAACCAGCGACGTCTCCTCGATCTTCAGCATCCGCGACATCTCGCGAACATAACCGCGCACAAAGGTCGCCGAGGGCAAGACCTCGAAGTCGTCTGACTCGATGGCATCCAGGTATTTGACCGAGATCCTCGTCTTGTCTGCCATCTCTTGGAGTGGGATCTCCCGAGCCTCACGCACCGCGCGCAGGAGCCCGCCAGTGTAGCCAAGCTGGTCGACGAGGCGCTGCATCTCGTCATGGGACACCTTGCGATAGCGCGGCGTATCCGCAGGGAGAACAATAACTGACGAAGCTCCAGGGCTTCCGTCGACGACGCGAAGCCCCGAAGCCGGCACGGGAGTGGCGTGCAGCTCGACCACCTCCCCACCCTCGGTCTGGGCGAGGTCGGTCTCGGCTTCTGTCGGAGCAGCGAAAGTCGGCGTGAGCTTCATCGCGACCGGCATCGTCAGGTCTTCTTCGTGGGGCACCAATGTGGGCGGCAAGTCCTCCGATGAGGAAGGAGCGAGCTTGATGTTCGCCAGGTTCTGCATGTGGGTTGTGACCCGAAGTAGTTTGGTTGCGACCGCAGCCGCGGGATGCACCATGGCATCCGAGCTTCTCTCCCACAGACCGTCGCCCGTCGGCTCTCCCGGCGAGGCCACCCAGTCGAGCATCGCGTCATAGCGGCGCCGCCGTACGGGATCGGAGAGTATGCCCCAGGCCTCGTCGAGCTGCGTGCGGGCGAGATCGATTTGCTGGGTGTCTCCCCCGCTCTCGACGAACGCACGCCTTCGCCTCACCAGCTTTTCGACCGCCGTACCGTAGGCCGCCCGGATCTGACCGGCTGAAGCACCGGGTCCAACCCCAAGTTGTTCGTAGAATCCACCAGTCATCGCACCACCTGCAGCTGATTCTACTGCGCGCCGAGGACCTCGGCCACACGGTCGGCGAGCAGTTCGAACTGGCTGTCGTCGACGGTGCGAACGTCGAGAATCAACGAGTCGTCAGCAACGCGCGGAACCACAGCGGGAGCGCCGCTTCGCAGGGCTAGTGCCTTGGCTTTCAGCTTGCTGGTCTCGATGGCGATCACCGAGGTGGGCAGCTGTCGTCCGGGGAGTGCGCCGCCGCCGACATAGCCGACATCGGCGCGAATGGTGCCTTCGACGCCTCTCGCTCTCAGCTCCGTCAGCAACCGCTCCGCCCGCTCGGTCAGGACCTCGATGCTTGCATCGATCATCTCGTCTGTGGGCGTGGGCTCTCCCCGCGCGTGCATGGCCAGGGTCTGTTCCGCGGCGGCCAGGATGACCTTGTCCACTCGTAGGGCGCGATACAGAGGGTGTTTCCTTAGTTTCTGGATGACACCGGCCTTTCCGACGCAGAAGCCTGCCTGGGGTCCGCCGAGGAGCTTGTCGCCGGAGAACATCACCACGTCCAGGCCCGATTCGACGGCCTCTCTGATCGACGGCTCGTCGAAACGGCCGTCGATGCTTCCGCTGCCGAGATCCTCGATGACAGGCACGCCGTGTTTTGCCCCCAGGGCCACCAGTTCCTGGCGAGTCGGCGCGTCTGTGAACCCGACCACTCGGAAGTTCGAAGTGTGCACCTTGAGCAGCACTGCCGTGTTGTCGGTGATGGCCGCCTCGTAGTCCGCGACTCGAGTGCGATTGGTGGTCCCGACCTCGATCATGCGGGCGCCACCGCTGCTGATCACATCTGGCACGCGGAAGGAGCCGCCAATCTCGACGAGCTCCCCTCGGGAGACGATGACCTCGCGATCTCGAGCGAGAGCCGTGAGCGCCAGGAGCACGGCGGCAGCGCAGTTATTGACCACCAACGCCGACTCTGCACCGGAGAGGTGATGCAGTAGGGCCTTGATTCCATCCAGCCGACCGCCGCGTTCACCGCTCTCCAGATCCATCTCGAGGTTGCAGTACCCCGCGGCCATATGCACGGCCTGACGAGCGCGCTCCGACCAGACCGAGCGGCCCAGGTTGGTGTGGATGACGATGCCCGTAGCGTTGATCACCGGCTCTAGCCGCCCCATCATCATCGGGGCTGCTCGCTTCATGACACCGAGGGCGACATCGCCGATCTCCGTGACGGTTCCCGCACGTATGCCCTCGCGCAGCGCCTCGATCTCCGCCCGTGCACACGCCACCGCAATCCCCCTGGGGAGCAGCGCGAGATGCTCGTCCTCCAAGAGTCGGTCTACCTTGGGCAGCTGCCGATACAGGTCTTTCATCGGCGGCAGGATACCCTGTTACGCAGTTCCTGCATGACTGCACTGACCTACTTCCTGGTTGCCGTGATCGCCGTCTCCCTGGCGACGCAGGCGTGGCTCGCCGATCGCGACGAGCCAGCACGAGTGGCCTTCCTGGCGCTGGGCTGGTCGGTCGGCCTTTCATATCTTGCCTTCTCCCTCTCATTACTGCCAGGCCTCGGCAGCCTACGCGCGGCCTATATGCTCGCGGGATGCCTGGTTCCCGCCACTGGGCTGTGGACGATCGACCGCGCCTTCGCACGGGATGACCGCAACAGCTCGCGCTCGGTGGCACTGGTTGCCATCGGCACCGCCTTCATCGCGCCGGCGACCACGATCACCCACATGGCCTTCTACCCCAACGTTCCGCGAGCCTCTCCGCCCGAGGTAGTCGCCGGGACCTTCGTGATGGCCGCCTTCGCTGCCGGTCTCATCCGAGTCTGGGAAGCCCACGAGGCCGCGGTGCTCCGGGTGGAGAAGACTCGGCTCCGCTATCTGCTCGGCGTGGTCATCCTCGCTGTTGTCTTCACGATGATCGAGCAGCTCGCGCGCAGCTTTGGTCCAGTCGTCGACCCGGGTGGCCTGTCATTATCCAGTCGGGTAGTCGCCCTTCAGGGCCCGGTTCCGGCAATTTCCGTGATCTTTGCCGGGCTGGCGATGTACTTCCTGTACCACTCGGTCGTGATGTACCGGCTCCTCGACCTCCAGGAGCTATTCAGCCGCGCCGCGATGCTCCTCCTCAGCGCGCTGCTCCTCGTGATTGTGGACGGCATAACCTTCATGTGGGTCGACACATTCACGGTCTACCCCTTCCACTCCACGTTCCAGATCTTCCTGGCCTCTCTGATGTTCCTGGCGGCCTACGACCCGCTTCGCGCCAACATCAGCTGGTTCTCCAACCGCGTCTTCAATGCCCGCGGGCAACAACTCGCCGAGACCCTCGACACCCTGCGCGCCGATCTGCCGACAGTCATCGCCACCGACCCCCTCGTCGAGATTCTCCTGTCGCGACTCCACGCCTCAGGTCGGGTCCCGGTCTGCTCGATGTATCTCTGGAACGAGCGGATCAACGCCTTTGCCTTCGCCGGGGCACGGGGCGAAGTGGACCGCAGACCGCTGAAGGCCGTGGCCGTGCACCCGTTCAGCGACGGCTTCGCTGCTGGCGTGCCCTGGTACACGCGCCCCAGCGTTCTCCGCCGCGCCCGCCAGGATCCAGAGCAGGCCGACATCCTCGGACTCATGGACGCGATGAACGCCGACCTGACGGTTCCGTTCCTCTCCGGCGGGGTGGTGCTCGGCTGGCTGCACCTCAGACACGAAGCCTGGTCCGACGGATTCGGAGCCGAGGAGATGCAGCGGCTGCAACAGGTGGCTGGGTTGGCAAGCGTGGTGCTGTCCAACATTCAGGAGTTCAAGGTCCTCGAGGAGGCCCAGCGCCTCGCCGCTCTCGGTGCCATGGCGGCCGGTCTCGCCCACGAGATCCGCAACCCGCTCGCGGGAGTCAAGGGCGCCGCCCAATACCTGCAGGGCGAAAAAATGCAGGATGAATCCATAGAAATGCTTCAAGTCATCATCGATGAGGTCGACCGGCTCGACATTGTCGTGTCCCAGTTCCTCGACTACGCACGGCCCTTTGATCTTCGCTTGGAGCAGGAGCACCTCAACGCGTTGGTTACCCACTCCCTGACCCTGCTGAAGGCCTCGGGACTCCCTCCCGGAGTGGTCGTCGTGCCAGATCTCGCTGGCGATCTACCCAGCATGTCCGTGGACGCCACCCGCCTCTCCCAGGTCCTGATCAACCTCCTTCGCAATGCTCTACAGGCCATGCCCGACGGCGGAACCCTCACCGTAGGCACCCGGCGGTTCACCACCCGCGCCGGCGTCGATCAGGTCGAGCTCGTGGTTCGGGACACAGGTTCCGGAATCGCTCGGGAGCACATGGAGAAGCTCTTTCTGCCGTTCTTCACGACCAAGACCGACGGAACCGGACTGGGGCTCGCGATCTGCCATCGCATCGTGCAGGCCCACGGCGGCGAGCTCGACGTACAGTCGCGCACAGGCCACGGCGCCAGCTTCTTCGTGCGATTGCCGCTGCCAGACACCGATGACGAGGAGGGTCGGGACGCAGCCAAATAGACGGGTTCCTGTGCTATATCTTTCTCATGACCGGCAAGGACCCGGATGACCCCGAGCGCGGGGATGAAGAACACTTCGACCGGATAGTCGATCCCACATCGACCGTTCCCGGTGTTTCGTTCCGTGACCTCCTGGGCGACGACCTGGATGTCCTCACCAAGGCGCTCACACGGGATGACGACGCCGACTGGCGTTCGGTAGCCAAGGACACGCCCGATCCCGAGGACCGGCGACGGGAGTGGGACGACGCCTCCGGCAGCTGGAGAGCGGCCTCCGCGCGGATCCCGGACCCCACAGCGTTCACAGCCAAGATGCAGACTCAGGAGCGCCCCGAGGACGAGGACACACCGACCTTTGGGTTCGCAGCCAACGAAGGGGAGCCCGCGTTCGGGTCGGCGACGCCCACACCCGAACGAGTTCCCAAGCCTCCAAAGGGCATTCTTGCGAAGTTTCTCGCTATATTCGGGCTCTGAACGCTCGGACCGCTCCAACCACGTCGCAGTCGTGTCCACAAGCGATCAGGGCGTCGCCGATGGCGGTGATGGTGCGCTCGAGCTGGGCTGGCTGCGTGAGGACGTGGCCCATGTGCCCGACACGGAAGTAGCGTGTCTTCAGCTCTGGATGTAGTCCTCCGGCGACGACGACCCCGCGCTCCTTTATTGCCCCCACAAGTCGCGCATCAACGCCTTCGGGGTAACGAACGGCGCTCATGGTGTTCGCAGCCAGGTCTGGAGTGGAGGGCACCAATGTCAGGCCAAGGACCTCCCACGCTGCCCTGAAGCCGTCAGCCGCTCGCTGGTGCAGGGCGAATCGAGCGGGCATTCCCTCGGCGAGGATCTCTCGCAGCCCAGCGTCCAGAGCCGTGATCAGTGTCGTCGCCGGCGTCGAGAAATAGCTCGGGCGTCCCTCCTCATACGCCCTCATGATCGGCAGCCACTCGGCCCAATCCAGGGACATGGGCGGCGGGTTGGCCAGCGCCTCTCGCGCCTCTAGTGCCCGTCGACTCGCAACCATCAGGGCCAAGCCGGCTGGCAGGCCAATAGCCTTTTGGGAGGAAGTCAGGTAACAATCGGCGCCCCACGCCTCCATCTCGAAGCGTTCGGCGGCGGTGGCACAGACGCCGTCGAAGACCGCGAGCGCCCCATGTTTCTTCGCGACGGCACAGAGGCCTTCGGCATCCACACGCACTCCGGTGGAGGTATCGACATGGGTGGCAAAGAGCGCCTTGGTGGGGGCCTCTGCGATCGCGTCGGCGATGACATCCGGATCCGGCGCCTCTCCCGGCCAGGCCACGACCTGCACGACGTCCGCGCCCCGTCGGCGGAGCATGATCGCCATGCGATCCGAGAAGAAACCGCTGTTCGCCAAGACCACACGATCGCCTGAATCCACCAGGTTCGAGACGGCCACCTCCATGGCGATGGTCCCACTGCCGGCGATCACAAAGGGCTGGCTGTCCGACCCCGCGCACCACACCTCTCTCATGTGCTCGAGAGCTGACGAAAAAGCTGCCATGACCGGCGCCGCCAGGTGGCCAGGCGGAGGGCCCGACGAGGCCTCGATCACAGCCTCGGAGACCTCTACTGGTCCGGGAATCATCAGGAGTGGTCGCTGCGCCATCGTTTTGCTCCGTGTTGGAGCCCGCCTATCATGACCCGCGGAGGGCTACGCGTGTCCAACACCATCACACGGGGAGTTCGCGTCCAAGTGGCGCCGAGATTCCATCAGGATCGCTCTGATCCGGCCCGCAAATACTGGTTCTTTTCATACTCGATACAGGTCTCCAACGAGAGCACAGAGCAAGTCCAGCTCCTCTCTCGACACTGGGTGATCACCGACTCGACCGGCAACGTCGAGCACGTCCGCGGTCCCGGTGTGGTCGGAGAAACGCCCATCCTCGAGCCGGGGCAGGCATTCGCCTACACCTCTTTCTGCCCACTGCCAACCTCACTGGGGTCGATGCACGGCAGCTTCCAGATGCGCACCGAGGACGGCCAGGACTTCGACGCGACCATCGATCCTTTTGTGCTCGAGGACCCGTCGACGGTCAACTGACGCACATCTTTGATAGCTTGAGCCATGGACTTCGAGCAAATCGCCCGGGAATTCCTGGTCGTCCTTCGCGGGAAGAGGAGCCAGGTCGCATGGTCTCGCCGACTCGGCTATCGCAGCAACGTCGCTTATAGCTGGGAATCCGGGCGTCGCTGGCCCACTGCCGCCGAGACCTTTCGGGCGATCCGACGCTCGGGAATCGATCTCGAGGGCGGTCTCGTTCGCTTCTATGGCGATCGGCCGCCGTGGATGGACGAGCTGGATCCCGCGTCACCCGAGGCCATGGCCCGACTCATCGACGACCTCCGTGGCCAGACGAGCATCACCGACCTCGCCCGCACCGCGGAGATCTCGCGCTACTCGGTGTCCCGGTGGCTCTCTGCATCCACCCAGCCCCGCCTGCCGGACTTCCTTCGGATCGTGCAAGCCGCCTCGCTGCGCATGGTGGATCTGCTCGCCGCCTTTGCCGATCCCAAGGAACTGCCGACCGTGGCGCCGATCTGGGCACGCCTCGAGGGCCGTCGCCGCGGTGCCGCGCTGTTCCCATGGACCCAGGCGGTGCTGCGCGCGCTCGAGCTGGAGGGCTACCTGGCGCTGGACAAGCACTCCACCGACTGGATCGCCGGTCGTCTGGGAATCCCGACCGAGAACGCCGAGACCTGCTTGACCTTCCTCGAGGAAACCGGACAGATCACCTGGACTGGCTCCCACTGGCGCCAGGAGCAGCTCGCCGTCGATACGCGAAGATATCCCGAGGTAAATCGACAACTCAAGGGTCACTGGACAACCGTCGCGGCGCAGCGCATCGAGGCCGGGGCGCCTGGGCAGTTCTCCTACAACGTCTTCTCTGTCAGCCGCGCCGACTTCGAGCGAATCCGCGAGCTACATCTGGCGTATTTCCATGGGCTTCGCGCCATCGTCGCAGATTCGACAGGCAGCGAGTTGGTCGCCGTTGCCAATGTGCAGCTCTTCGAGCTCGACTAGGTGAGGGTTGCGCTCCTGGTCCTCGGGAAAGAACTCCGAGAAACGCTGAGAGATCCACACGTCATGATTTTCCTGGCGTTTCCCCTGCTCTTGTACCCGATGATGATCTGGGGCGGTGTGCAGCTCTCGATGCTCGAGCAAGGCTGGGCCGAACACCAGACCTACCGAGTCGACGCCAGCGGTGAGCCTGACTTCGTGCAGCTCCTCGACGAACACGAGCAGATCGAGCTGGCCGATGGCGGACTCGAAGCCCTCGACGGAGGTGAGATCGATGCGGTCGTGGTCGCCACCGAACAGGGCGAGAAGGTGGAGATCACACTTCATCACCGCTCCCAGGATCGCCACTCGACGGGCGCCGCCGACCTGGTTCGAAAGCGCGCCAAGAAGCTCCAAAGGGACCGGATGGCGAGCCTGGCGGCCGCCCACTCACTGAGCGAAGAAGAACTGAAGCCGCTGGTCATCGAGACCGAGGTGCTCACCGACGATGACGAGTGGCTCGGCGCAATCATCGCGACGATGGTCAGCATCATGGCGCCGCTCTCCATGCTGATCGCGGGCATCTATCCGGCCGTCGAGCTCGTCGTGTCGGAGCGAGAGCGCGGCACCCTGGAGACAACCTTGGTGGCGCCGACACCCCGCTATCTGGTGCTCCTCGGAAAGGTACTCGCCTGCACCACCCTCATGCTCCTGGCGGCCGGCGGAAACCTACTGGCACTGGGCCTCACCCTGTCCCACCTGAACGTGCTCGTCCTGGAGGATAGCTCTATTTGGTACGTTCCTCCTTTACTTCCCTTACTTGGAGCCCTGCCGGGAGTTCTAGTGAGCGCGGTGTTGTGCGCCTCGGCGCTGATGCTGTCGATGATCCCGGCCCGCAACTTCAAAGAGGGTGAATACGCGGGTTCCTTTGTCCTCATGGGCGGGATCGTGCCGATTCTCGGAGCGGCGGTGGCACTGATGGCGGACGGTGGCGACAACCTGATCTGGGTGCCGCTCGCGAACACCGTGATCGTGCTCCACCACGGCGTACTCGGCACCCTGACCGCTGTGCAGGCCGTGGTCGTCACCATCGAAAATGCCGCGCTCGCGGCCGTGATTCTCGCCGCCGGAGCAGCGGTAGCGAACCGTGAGGACTATCTGCTCGCTGGCCGACTTCCGCGCTGGCTGCAGTGGCTGCACAGAAACGAGGCGACATGATCGAGGTGCAAGATCTGGTGAAGCGATTCGCCACGGACAGGATCGTTACCGCGGTCGACCACGTGTCGTTCAAGGCGGAGCCGGGGCAGGTCTTCGGTCTGCTCGGACCCAACGGTGCGGGGAAGACCACCACGCTCCGAATCCTGTCCACCCTGCTCAATCGGGACTCGGGGACCGCGTCGATCTGCGGTCACGATGTCTCCTCAGCACAGGCGGAAGTCCGGAGTTCGATCGGCTTTTTGTCCGGATCGACCGGCAACTACGGCCGCCTCACCGCCAGGGAGATGATCCTCTACTTCGCGCGGATTCAGGGGGTCCCGGACGCCGCTCGCCGCACCGATGAGCTCATTGCCCGCTTTGAAATCGGCGACTTCGCCCACCAGCGGTGCGACCGCTTGTCGACCGGCATGAAGCAGAAGGTCTCCATCGCAAGAGCCATCGTGCACGACCCCCCTGTTCTCATTCTCGACGAACCGACCACCGGCCTCGATGTGATCGTGTCGCAGACGTTCCTGCGCTTCATCGAGGAGGCGCGCGCCGACGGCCGCTGCGTGCTGTTCTCGACCCACATCATGTCGGAAGCGGAGCGCCTCTGCGACCGGATCGCAATCATCCACAACGGCCGAATCCTCGCGATCGGAACCCTCGACGAGCTCCGCGAGCAGACCGGTGAACGCTACCTGGAGTCCGTGTTCATTCGCCTCGTAGAGCTGGACGACAGAGCTTGATCTCCACCGTCCTTACGCTCCTCCGCTGGGAGATCCTGCTCCAGATCCGCCAGCCGTTGGCGCTGGCGATGTTGTTGCTGACCCCAATCCTCCTGGGCCCTGGCGCCCTCGTTGGCGGCGAGCTGATGATGTCGGCAATGGAGGAGGCCAACAAGCCGCAGATCAGCGAGGAAGAGACCAGTGAGGGCCAGCGGTGGAGGATCAACGCCCCCACACGCTTTGCAGAGTGGATCGAGGACGAAGACCGGATCGCCATCGTCGGCGGAACCGTCCCTCTGACTGGCGAGATCCAAACCCGGGATGCCCAGGCCAGCGTCACCTTCGAAGGCCGAACTGCGACCGTCGGCTTCCGGGTCGACTCCTCTCGCAGCCGGGCCGCTCTCCGGGCGGCAAAGAAGGTTCTCAAACGCCGGAAAGATGAGCTCATTGCCGAGAATTTCAGAGCGGCGGGAGTGACGGTCGCACCGAACGAGATCATCACCATCATCGAGAAGGATCGGACCACGGACGCGGCCCGAGCGGCGGGACCCTTCGGCGTTGTGCTGCCCGGCTTGATCCTGCTCGCACTTGCGATGTCCGCCACGTATGCGGCCGTGGACATCGTCACTGGCGAGAAGGAGCGAGGTACGATCGAGACCCTGTTGACCAGCCGTGCCGACCGCCGCAGCGTCCTGCTCGCAAAGTTCGGCATTGTGTGCGGATCGGCGATGCTGGCGGGCTGGCTGGCGCTCGCTTCCATCTGGATCGTGCAGACCGCGGGCTACTTGAACTTGCCGACCTTGCTGGGGGCAGACGGCCGAACCGAGGTCCCCGTGAGCGCGCTCCTGATGATGGGCGGCGCAGTGGTGCTCCTGGCTTTCCAGGTCTCGGGGCTGGCCATTGTCCTCGCGACCTATGCGCCCGACTACAAGACCGCATCGATGATCTCGGGGCCTGCGATGATGGTCGTGCTGGGTCCGTCGGCGGTGGGCGCGTACCCCGGCATGCACCTCAACGCGGGCATTGCGCTGCTGCCGGTCGCCAACGTCGCTCTCGCCTTTCAGGACGTCCTGGTTGGAGAGCTGAGCGCCGGAATGTTTCTCCTCGTCAGCGCAGCAAGTGCGGTGCACGGCGGCATCGCAATCTATGTGGCGTGGTCTCTATTGGGTCGCGAAGAAGCACTGCTCGGGAGTACCACTGGCGCCGAACGCCGAGCGCTCGGTTTCCACGGCCGGGATGCCGCAGTGCTGTTCGTGGTGGCCATGCTCTGCGTGTGGTTCCTCGGACAGCTCGCCCAAGCCGCCGACATGGTCTGGGGCACCGTGTTCACCCAGGTCGTGCTCATGGGCGGACTCGGTTTGGGCGCTGTTTCCTACCTCGGTCTCCCCTGGCGAAAGACCCTGTCACTGCGCACGCCGTCCCCCATCAATCTCGGTCTAGCCGTCGTGGCGGGGATCTTGGCCCCGGGAGTCGGCACGTCCATCATGCAGCTACAGTCGCCAATACTACCCGTACCAACGGCATTTGCGGAGGGCATGGGCGAGGCACTCATCGGCGATCACTCCCTGGTTGTGATCTTGCTCTGTTTTGCAGTGCTACCGGCGATATTCGAGGAATTGCTCTTTCGAGGGGCGCTGACGGGGCTGGTTCGCAATTCGATGAGCACTGCTTCGGTGGTGGTGGTGATTGCACTCTTGTTCGGATTCATGCACCTGAGCGTCATCCGATTTTTCCCCACGGCCGCCCTCGGACTCCTGCTCACGCTCGCCGCAGTACGCAGTGGCTCACTGTGGACTGCGGTCGTCATTCACGGCCTGAACAACGGCATTCTCCTCACCATCTCGTACCTGGAGTGGTCACCCGAAGCCAGCATCGCGATACCGCTCGTCGCCGCCGCCGGGGCATTCGCGGCGGTGAGTGGAATAAGAGACTCCGATGTAGGTGTATGATCGCGCCAATTGGAGGAATCATGATCAAGAAGCTCGCCGTCGTCGCCGCCATGCTCATGTTGTCAACGACGTTGATGTCAGACGCCTACGCCGGCAAAGACAAGGGCAAAGGCAAGGAGGCGCCGCCAGCGATCGAGATGACTGGACTGGAGTCCTTCGATGCGGTCTTCACGGAGTTCAAGGACATCGACACCAAGATCGGAAACGCCGAGAAGGCCATGAAAGTCGCGAAGCGCAAGCTGAACGAGGCACTAGCGCTGGAGAAAGGAACGCCGCTCAAAGACGGCATCCTCGACCTGAAAGCCAAGGCCGAAGGAAAGGTCAAGGTCGGCATGAAGGGCAAGCAGCCCACGCTAGAGGCGAGCGACGCCATGCCCGAGAACGTCTCCAACGCAATCAAGGCCGTCAATGCCATGACCAAGCAGCTCACAATCTCAGTCGACGAGCTGGCGAGCGTACCCGAGGACCTGAAGCGGCTCACCGAGGCCAGCTCAGCGTTCCCGGCAAGCCTCAAGGACGAGCTCAAGAGCAGCGGCGCCAAGGTGACCGAAGCGCCCAAGATCTTGAAGACGCTGAAAGGCAACATCGCCGCGACGAGCAAGCTGCCCGACCGAAGCGCCAAGGTCGCCGGCCGCACCGGAAACATGATGAAGATGGTGGTGGACACCTTCCCGGGCGGAGATGAAGCGCCCGAAGAGGCCCCCGAAGAAGCCCCCGCGGAAGAAGCCGCACCCGAATAGGCAGGCAACTGGACGCTCTCGACCGTTTCTTCTCCTTGGCCGCGCGTGGCACGACGGTATCCACCGAGGTCCGCGCCGGTGCGACCACGTTCCTGACGATGGCGTACATCCTGTTCATCAACCCCCAGATCCTCGCGCAGGCGGGGCTCCCGGCGGATGATGTTGCGTTCGCGACCGCTGCATCGGCGGCGATCGCGACCCTGGTCATGGGCCTGTACGCCAACTACCCCTTTGCCTTGGCGCCGGGAATGGGCCTGAACGCCTACTTCACCTTCGGCGTCGTTCTCGGGATGGGCGTCGAATGGAAAGTGGCGTTGACCGCGGTCTTCATCGAAGGCCTCTTGTTCCTCGCGCTCTCCCTCGGCGGCGCCAGGGCCGCGGTCATCAACGCCTTGCCGATGACCCTGAAGGTTGCCACAATGGCTGGGATCGGGCTGTTCCTGGCGATCATCGGCTTTCAGAACGCCGGGTTGGTCGTCGACCATCCCGTCACTCTCATCACCCTCGGTTCATTCCGGGATCCGCAGGTCCTGCTGGCTCTAGCTGGCCTCTTGCTCATCGGTGGCCTCCACGCTCGCAAGATCCCCGGCGCAATCCTCTTTGGAATCCTCGCGGTGACAGCGGTGGGCTGGCTCACCGGTCAGGCGCCCCCCCCAAACGGCGTCATGGCAATGCCTGCGCTGCCAACCCAGACCTTGTTCGCCTTTGACTTCCAGGCGGTACTCTCTGGCGAGATCATCGCGGTAGTCCTGGCGTTTCTCTTCGTCGACTTCTTCGACACCGCCGGCACGCTCATTGGAGTGGGTCGTCTCGGTGGCTTCCTCGACAAGAACGGAAGCCTCCCGAATGGCAACCGTGCTTTCGCCGCAGACGCCCTGGGAACCACGATTGGCGCCACTCTCGGAACGAGCTCGGTCACGACGTACATCGAGTCGGCCACTGGCATCGAGGAGGGAGGCCGAACCGGGCTGACCTCGGTCGTCACCGCCCTGCTCTTTGTCTCTGCCCTATGGTTCATCCCCCTCGTCACTGCGATTCCGGCGTTCGCCACTGCACCCGCCCTGATCGTGGTCGGCGCCCTTATGATGCGCGGGAGCAGCGATATCCCCTGGCACCGCTTTGACGAGGCTTTGCCTGCCTTTCTGGTCATCGCCGGTATGGCCTTCACCTACTCCATCGCCACCGGCATCGCGCTGGGTATCGTGTCGTGGGTCGGCCTCAAGGTCGTCACCGGACAGGCCCGTGTCGCCCACCCCGTGATGTACGTGCTGGCGGCGCTCCTCGTCCTCTACTACGGCGCCATCGCATAGCTAATTCTTCTCCTCCGGAGGAGCTGGTGGCTTCCCATTCGCAGCCACGTCCTTGCCGTTTCGCTTCCAACCTCTCTTGTAGCGCCGCTCGGTACTCCTGGTCTTGCCGCCGAATCGATAGGAGAGATCGTTTGCCTGAAGCAGCCATGCGATCGTGCTGGGAGACTGTCCGCCTCCGAGTCGGATGTCCAGCTTTCGCCACGTGAGCTGGTACGACAGCGTCACCACATAGGCCTCGCTGACGTTGAACTTCTTCTTGGTGTCGATGGCGCCGCCCGACAACCCGGGCACGACGAGATCAATAAGGTTTGCTGCGGACTCTGGGATATTCTCCCCGAGGTTTGCCTGCACGTGGCCATAGGTGAAGGCCTGCCCCTGCAGTACCAAGCTGTCCCGTCGGTTCAGCCGAATGTCGGTAGCGACGCGGACCACCGTGCCCTGCGCCCGGACCGTCGGGTCGACTCCATGATACTTCGCGTCCTCAGCCCACTCGTCGAGGAGTGACTGGTCCACATAGTTCTTGAAGAGTGCGGGTGGCTGGGTCGGCAGGCCCGACAACACGATGGATCCGATCTGGGCGCCCCCATGGATGGACCAGCCTCTGGACAAGATCCACGAGCCCATCACGCCACCACCCAGGAAGGTCCCGTGGAAGTCACCGAGCGGGATCTGGTGAAGCTGACCTTGCAAACCGAGATCCAGAGGGCCGGCACGGACCAGGTTGACCTTGACATTGCCGTTGTAGACGCCGATCAGGTCGAGGATCGGCTGCGAACCCACCTGGACCCGGGGCAGCAGGCCGAGGTGGACACCGGCGATCCCGACTTTCATCTCGCCGAACTCCAGCGAGTACGCAGTGAAGTCCACCTGTCCATAGGGGTTGGCTGGCAACAGATAGCGTCGCGGCTTCAACCAGCGGTACTGTCGCTTGCTAAGGCCATCTACCGGCTCGGCCTTCGCCATCTCGCCCGGTGGCATGCCAAACGGATCCGTCACAGCTTCGGGTTCAGGTACTTCGGTGGCTACAGCGCTGTCAGAGGCAGAGGCAATGGCCAACAGGCAGAGAGTGGTGAGCATGGCGGGACCAAGGGCGGGTGCGCTCTGCTCTTCGGATCAACGCCGATCCGCTTCAACGCTATCTGCAGCTCATCTCGTGCTGTTTTCGCAGGGACTCCAGCTCGCGGGAGAGCTCGAGATCGGCCCCCGCGGCGTAGATCGCCGTGCAGAGTGGCCCCTGAGCGGCGCTCTTTCGCCCCTGCTCGAGCAGCACATAGGCATAGCCGTAGTTCGCAACCGCGTGGCTGGGACTCTGCGCGATCGCCTTGCGGAACTGCTCTTCGGCGTAGCCCAGGTTGCTATCTGCGGCGTCCCAACCGGACTTCACGAGTGCCTCTACGCCCGATGTTGGCGCCTCGGCCGCCGCGGGTTCGGGCTCCGGTTCGGGCTCCGGCTCCGGCTCGGAGGGAGTCGGAGGAACCACCACAGCCGGGACCGCCACCGCCGCGGCGGGTGGGGGGGTGGGCTCGCCATCGACCGTGATTCGGATGTTGAAGAGGTTCACCCCAAGAAAAATCAGAGCCGCCAACCAGAACGGCTGGGCGATGAGGAGTATGCGCACTAGCAGTCGGTTGGTGCCGAGCTGCTGCTCGAGAAGCTGGATGCGGTGTTGCTGCCTCGCGAGATGTCGCTCGAACTCTCCAGCCAACGTCGTCCTCCTCGCCCGAGAGGATACTCAATCGACAAAGCGTTAGAAACCACTTTGGGGAGGATGTCTCGATGGTGATGTGGATCGCGCTGTTGGCGGGGTGCAGCAACCCCACGGTGACGGGAAAGGTCGTAGATGGTGCCGGTCAGCCGGTTGATGGCGCCACGATCATGGCCGCGGGAACGCTGTGCCAGACCGAGACGGACGCCGAGGGCTCGTTCTCGTTGCCCTGTGCAAAGGGGGACCACCTGATCACGGTTCTTCAGGGCGGATATTTCTCCCAGGAAATCGAGGTCGCCGAGCACGAAGGTGCCCATGAGATCGGCGCGGTCCGACTCATCAACGAACCACCAGGCGAGGGGTTCTTCATCTTCAGCGATGCCGCCCACACACGCCTCCAGGCCGGCTACGCAAGACGCGACAACCCCAAGGACAAGACAAAGCGGGTCTTCGTCATCGACCGGGAGAGCCCCAAGGTGAACACCGTCAAGGCCGGAGAGGTCCAGCTCTTCGACTACAACTACAACGACTGGAAGATGCTGACCGCCGACCCAAAAGGCCGAATCTACCAGAATCACAAGAACAAGAAGGGCCACTGGGAACTCGACTATGCCAAGTTTCCAGAGGAGAGGAAAGACACCCTGGAACCTGGGAAGATCCTGGTCACCCTCCAGCTCGACCCCGGGGAGTACTTCATCGCCGACTGGATGGGGGGGTTCTTCCACAGGAAGACGGGGACTGACCTGAACACTGGGTTCGTAATCGTCGCCGAGTAGCTCTACAGTCGGCGGTCAAGTCCTGCATCTGCACCCATGACCTGCAAACTGACGAACATATGCTGGTGAAATCTAGATAATTCGTAGTCATCCGCGACGGCCCTCCAGACTCTGGAGGATATGTGCGCCAGCTCACAGCCCATGGGTTTGACTCCGGACTTGACCTCCTAGCGACGGGATCTGCTTCCAAGCCCCAGGAACAAGACAACCAGGAACCAGCTCGCCGACGTTCCGCCCGTCGTGGAGCAGCCGGCGATTCCCGACCCCTTGTACCAAGTGGTGTAGCGGCCGTCGGGATCGAGGTAGTCGCGCACGTCGTCGCCGTCGATGTCGTCGCGGCCCTCCTTGGCGTCGTCGAGGCCGTCGCCGTCGGAGTCCAGATCCAGCCAGTTCGGGATCCCGTCGCCGTCGACATCATCGCCGTCCTTCAGATCGTCACCATCCGCGACTTCGTGCTGGGTGAGGATGCCGTCGCCGTCGTCGTCGTCGTCGAGCCGATCGTCGATGTTGTCGCCGTCGCTGTCGCCGTGGAACTCGTCAATGCTCGGCACCGAATCGCCGTCGTCGTCTACGTCGATGTAGTCCTTGAAACCATCGTTGTCGCTGTCGTTCTGCCCTTCCTCTTCGTCGTCGAACCCGTCACCATCGCTGTCGGTGTCGAGGTAGTTCGGAATCCCATCACCATCGATGTCTGGCCCGCGGACATCGCCGTCATCGACCTCGATCAGGGTCGGGATCCCGTCACCGTCGTCGTCGATGTCGATGCGATCCGGGGTTCCATCGCCGTCGGTATCTCCGGATTCCTGCCAGGTCTCCACGCCGTCGTTGTCGTCATCGGTATCGAGGTAGTCGGGTGTGTTGTCCCCGTCGGTATCGACATCGCCCTCCTCGGCGTCGAGGTAGCCGTCGTTGTCGCTGTCGGTGTCGAGCCAGTTGCCCGTCAGGTCGAGATCGTTGTCATCTGTGCCCTCGACCGCGTCTGGGATCCCGTCACCGTCTGCGTCGAGGTCTTGGTGGTTCGGGTCGCCGTCGCCATCTGCATCGTCGAGATAGCCCCCCTCTTCGATGGTCGGGATGCCGTCGTTGTCGTCGTCGTCGTCGAGGTAGTTCGGGATGCCGTCGCCATCGGAGTCGGGCGCATCATCCGGGGCGACGCGATCTTCGCCCTCCAGCTCCTCTCGGGTGTCGATGCCGTCGCCATCGTCGTCGGTGTCGAGGAAGTCCGGAATGTTGTCGCCGTCGGTGTCCACCTCGCCCTCGTCGGAGTCGAGCACGCCATCGTTGTCGGCGTCGTCGTCGAGGTAGTCGGGGATCCCGTCGTTGTCGGTGTCCTCTGGCCCTTCGGTGTCGGACGGGATCCCGTCGCCGTCGTCATCGGGATCGAGGTAGTTCGGGATCAAGTCGCCGTCGGTGTCATCGTTGAGGTAGTCGCCGTCTTGATCGACATCTTCGTCCTGGGTCGGGATCCCATCGCCATCGTCGTCGGGATCGAGCCAGTTCGGGACACCGTCCGCATCCGTGTCATCGTCGTTGAACTCGCCATCCCCGTCCAGGTCCTCGAGCTCGGTGAGGAGGCCGTCCCCATCGTCATCGTCATCGAGGTAGTTCGGCTGGTTGTCCCCGTCGGCGTCGTCGTTCTGGGGATCGCCATCCCCATCGAGGTCCTCATCGACGGTCTCGATGCCGTCGCCGTCGTCATCGGTGTCGAGATAGTCGGGGATCAAGTCACCATCTGAGTCGTCGTTGCTTCCATCGCCATCCCCGTCGACATCTTCGTCCAGAGTGGGCACGTTGTCCCCGTCGTCGTCGGCGTCGAGGTAGTCGGGGATCAAGTCCCCATCTGAGTCGTCGTCGTAGGCGCCATCCCCGTCGACATCCTCGATCGCCGTGAGCACGCCGTCGCCGTCGTCATCGGGGTCGAGCCAGTTCGGGATCGAGTCCGCGTCGCTGTCTTCGTCATAGAAGCCGTCGCCGTCGAGATCCTCCAGCAAGGTCGGCAGCCCATCGCCGTCGTCGTCGTCATCGAGGTAGTTCGGGATGCCATCGCCGTCGGTGTCCTCGTCATAGGCCCCGTCGAAGTCGAGATCCTCATCGAGGGTGGCAACGCCGTCGCCGTCGTCATCGGGGTCGAGGAAGTCCGGCACGCCGTCGCCATCGCTGTCGTCATCCCACGGATCGCCGTTGCCGTTCAGGTCCTCGGAGACACTCGGGATGCCATCGCCGTCATCGTCGGCGTCCAACCAGTTCGGAACGGTGTCGCCATCGGTGTCGTCGTTCCCCAGGTCGCCGTCCCCGTCCAGGTCCTCGTCGATGCTGGCAGCGCCATCCCCGTCGTCGTCGGCATCCAGCCAGTTTGGCGCGCCGTCGCCGTCGGTGTCGTCGTCGTCTAGATCTCCGTTGCCGTTCAGATCCTCGGCGTCGCTGTCCACCGAGTCCCCGTCGTCGTCGGCGTCGAGGTAGTTCGGAACGCCGTTTCCGTCGGTGTCGTCGTCGCTGGGATCGCCGTTACCATCGAGATCTTCATCGACAGTGAGCACGCCGTCACCGTCGTCGTCGGGATCGAGCCAGTTGGCGATGTTGTCGCCGTCAGTGTCGTCGTTGAAGACATCGCCGTCGCCGTCCACATCCTCGGCGGCGGTGGGGATCGAGTCCCCATCATCGTCGGCGTCGAGGTAGTTCGGAACACCGTTTCCGTCGGTATCGTGCTCAGCCTGATCCCCATCGCCGTCGAGATCTTCGTCAGCCGTGAGCACGCCATCGCCGTCATCGTCGGGGTCGAGATAGTTCGGCACGCCATCGCCGTCGGTGTCGTCGTTGCTCAGATCCCCGTCGCCATCGACGTCTTCGCCAGCAGTCGGGACCCCGTCGCCGTCGTCGTCGGCGTCGAGGTAGTCCGGGACTCCGTCGCCGTCAGTGTCGTCGTCTCCGGGATTGCTGTTGCCGTCCAGATCCTCACCCAGCGTCGGGATCCCGTCGCCGTCGTCGTCGGAATCGATGGCGTCGATGAATCCGTCGCCATCGGTGTTCGCGGGGTTGCTCGGATCGATCACCTCGGTTCCGTCATCGACGTTGTCGCCATCGGTGTCCGGATCCAGCGGATCGGTAGGCAGGACAATCACCTCGTCGTAGTCGTCGAGACCGTCGAAGTCGGTGTCGGCAAGCAGGGGATCTGTTCCGTACAAACAAACTTCTTCGGCGTCGAGCAGCCCCTCGCCATCGGTGTCCAGGGTCGGGTCGATGACGTCGATTGCGAGCTGCACTGACTCGTCGTCGTAGATCCAGGTGTAGGTGTCGAGGTAGGACTCGTTTCCCTTCGAAGCCATCTGGAAGCGGCCCCAAGCCCGGGCGTTGAGGTTCGCGTCTGGCAGATCGCCATAACTCCCGGAGAACATGCCGAATGGCCCGGGGTTCTCCAGACTCGTCTCGCCGCTCGGCATCACCGCCGCCTTGAACTGGATCTCGGCATCGTTCCAGAACATGTACAGGCCGGTGCGGCTTAGAGCAGCGTCCAGGGAGAACAGGCGGAAGCCCTCGTAGGACGTCTCGATGTCGTCGGCGACGTAGTGGAACTCGCCCACTGTGAGCTTGATCTGACAATCATAGGTGCCCGCAGCTACTGGCATGCCCTGGTTGTCCGCGCCATCCCAGCCGAACTGGTTGGGCCCGACCACCGCCACCCCCAGAAGGTGCAGGTCGGTGTCGCTGGTGACGTCGAAGATCCCGTCATTGTTCAGGTCACAGGTGAAGTGGTAGGTCCCCTCCACGTCGCTATCGAAAGAAATGGTTCCGTCTGCGAACCCAAAGGCCACGCCATCGCAGATCTCGTCGCCTGAAAAGACAAAATTGGAGATATCCGGCGTCAGAGGGTTGTAGTTCGCGTCCTCTGGCGGATTCAGGTAGATCCGGTACAGGGCTGGAGCGCTCCCCTGGGTCCAGTCGACACTGCGCCCGCCATACCCGGGGATTCCCGTCTTGTTGGCGGTGATCTGGTAGATGTTGCCGCTCAGCCCGTCGGTGACCATCTCCACCACGCCGTCGTTGCCGGGACCGCCTCCGTCAACCAACACGAAGAAGCTACCGTCGAGGGCCGCTGCGGCGGCAAAAGTACCGGTGTTGAGCCGCCATCTGGTGGACCAGACCCGCCCCATTCCCGGCGTGGCACCACTAACGGTGATGTCCCAGTCCTCGACGAGCTCACCGCCCGGCGCGACTATGGTGACCTCATAGACCCCCACGCCACCGCTCGATGGGATCACCGAACCACTCGCAAACACGCCCAGGGGTATCCCGCCGGGATCGACGACCGCAATGGAGGCCGCTCCTCCGGTGTCGAAGGTGCCGTTCCAAGTGAACGTCTCGCCAGCATTGAGGATATCGACGTTGAGGAGTGTCACCGGCCGCAGCGCCTGGATCGTGGTCAGTTCAGCAGTCCCCTCACCCAGCGCTCGGAGCGGGCACAAAACAAGCATGATTGCGATGGGGACTTGCTTCACGACAGATAGGCCTTCGGTCACAGTACAGTGCAGCCAAGGCCAGCGTCAACGCCACTGACGAATGGCCGCCGAGCGGAACGTTCGCGAAAAATCGCCGACAAATGTACACTCGTAGCGCATGAGTGGTGTGGAGAACATCGACGACCTACCCAGCGAGCGCCCCGATCGTTTCGTCGGGTTGTTGATCGCCGACAAGTACGAAGTTCGCCAGATGATCGCGCGCGGGGGCATGGGGCGCGTGTACGAGGCCATCCAGCATCCGCTCGGACGCCGTGTGGCGGTGAAGATCCTCCAGCCACGACACGCAGAGGACGGGGTCCTCGAGGACTTCAAGAAACGGTTTCTGCGCGAAGCAGCGGCCTATGCGCGCCTGGCCCATTCCAACACCGTGACGATGTTCGACTACGGGGTCATCGACGACGGACAGAACACGCTCTTCATGGTGATGGAGTTCGTGCGCGGTCAGACCCTCAAGGAACTCATCTACACCAACGGTCTCCTCGAGGCGGACCACGCGCTGCGGATCGCCTACCAGGTCGGGCTATCCCTGCGGGAGGCGCACCGAATGGGGATCGTACACCGCGACCTGAAGCCGTCGAACATCATGGTCGACCTGCACCACAGTCGTCCCGACAGCGTGAAGGTCTTGGACTTCGGCCTGGCGAAGATCCTCGATCCCGAGACGAGCGGATCGATCTCGTTCGCCGAAGAGTTCCAGGAGATCATGAAGCAGGGTCAGAGTCTCTCGAAGCACGGCGTTGTCATCGGTTCGCCGGGCTATATGGCGCCTGAGCAGATCGAGGGCGAAGAGGTCGACAAGCGCACCGATATCTACAGCCTGGGCGTCATCCTGTTCGAGATGCTCACGGGAACCAAGCCTTTCAAGGGTCTGAACTCCATCGCGACCTTGATGCTGCACCTCAATGCCGAGTTACCAACTTTCTTCGAGGCGAATGCCGATGTCGTCGTGCCCGAAGAAGTGGAGGCGTTGGTCCGAAGGTGCCTCGAGAAGAAACCCGACGCCCGATTTGCAAACGCCGATGCCGTCTTGGCCGCGATCCGCGAAGCGACCCCGCCCGGAGGCATTGGCGACCTGTTGACGGAGCAAGGGCCAGCCGACCCACACACGCTCCAAGACCAAGGCGCGGTTGTTCGTTCAGGGTTCAGTGCCGCGGCAGCATTGCCCTATGCCGTAGCAGTGATGGTCGTCGTCGCGCTGGTGGCAGCCGTCATGCTGGCGACCTGATCCATCACTGACCACTCAGTCTCGCAGCTCCAAGGCGCGGAAGAGTGACTTGCAACTGGCCAACCGGCGATCGCGATCGGTCTCCAGGAGCCCTCGGACCACGCGCTGCAACGCCACGGAGAGATTCGCCACGTGAGACGTCGGCGGCTCGTAGAGGCCGTTCCGAACCAGATGCTGCACCTCGTCACGACTATCCGCGGCGAAGGCCGGTGTTTTGCAGATCATCTCATACAGGATGCAGCCGAGGCTGAAGAGGTCCGCACGCTCATCCGCCACGTGGGGATCGTCGGCCAGCTCGGGAGCGGTGAAGCGCGGCGTGCCGATCTCGCCGAGGTTTGGCGAATCGATGAGTCCAGCCGACTGACCTGTGAGCAGCGCCCCCCCAAAGTTCGACAGCTTGGCAGTGACCCGGCCGGTCGTCACGCTGAGGAGGATGTTCGTCGGGTTCAGATCCCTATGAATGATCCCCCGCGTGTGAGCCACATTCACGCCTCGAATCACGCCAACAAAGACCCCGAGGCAATCGATCAAGCTCGCAGTCTTGCCGTCGCCCTGGAGCCACTCTCCCAGAGTCATGCCGTCGACAAAGTCCATCACCAGCGCATCCGCGTCCCCCATGTCGAGGATGTCGATGACTCGCACCACGTTGGAATGGGCGAGCATCGCCTGAACTCGGCCTTCGAGCAGCAGGGCCTGTGTGACCTGGGGCGCCGAGGCGTCGTGCAGCACCTTGAGCGCGTGCATGGACCGCAGTCGCGTATGCTCGACTTTGTAGACGTCAGCCGTCCGGCCGCCGCCGATCATGCGATCGACGCGATACCGCCCACTGATGACCTGATCTGGCTGGAGCATGGGCGCAGCCTAGCAGAGGGGCCAGTGGTTGCCCACAGAACAGTCGCCCTATGACGAGCGTCGGCGAGCAATCAACAAAAACAGCGCGAAGAAGGCGGGCCACCCACCGGTTCCCGCAGTCGTTCCACAGTCACAACCCGACGGCCCACCGCCCTTGGCTGGATCGTTCGCGGAACCGCCATCCCAGTTTCGCCCGCCTTCATCGGGGGTGTCTTCACCATCACAGTCCTCGTCGATACCGTTCCCGGCGATCTCTTCGCCGTCGGGATTGACGCGATCATCACCATCGTCACAGTCGCCAGCGTTGTCCACGGCGTCCGCGGGCTGACCGCAGGCTTCGATTGGGCTGTCGAGATCGCCAAAGCCATCGCCATCGGCGTCGAGATACCACGTCTCCAGAGGCAGCCCCTCGTCCACGGCACCATCACAGTTGTCGTCGATGTCGTTGCAGATCTCGACGCCGTCTGGGTTCACTTCGTCGTCACCATCATCACAGTCACCTGCGACCTCGACGTGATCGGCCGGAGCATCGCAGGCTGAGATCGCGGGTACATCCTCGCCAAAACCGTCCCCATCCAGGTCAGGATACCAGTCGAGAGGATTCACAGCGTCGTTGTCGACCAATCCATCGCAGTCGTTGTCGAGGCCATCACAGAACTCTGGGGCGCCCGGAAAGACATCCCCACGACCGTCATCGCAGTCGGTGTCGTTGGCAGCGGTGGCCGGCGGCGCGACACAGTCATTGACAGGCACACCATAGGGATCTCCGTAGCCGTCCCCGTCGAGGTCGGGATACCAATCAACGAACTGAACGCCGTCATCGATATAGCCATTGCAGTTCTCGTCCACGCCGGTGCACTGCTCGAGCGCCCCGGGGTTTATGAGCAATGCGTCGTCGTTGCAGTCGGTGTCGTCCGCGACGAAGCCCATCGGCGGGAGGCAGGACGCCACCTGTGCAGCCGCGCAGTCTCCATAGGCGTCTCCGTCTGCGTCCTGGCACCAGATGGCGACATCGGCAGCGTCATCCTCATTGATCACACCATCGCAATCATCGTCCTCGGGGGTCGCGCACAGCTCGTCGGCGTCTGGGTTGATCGCATCGTTGGCGTCGTCGCAGTCGCTGTCGTCCACCACGTGGCCAGTCGGCAGGTCACAGGCCAGGGCTGGGAAGTCGGCGTCGCCGAATCCATCGAGGTCATAGTCGAGGTAGAAAGTGTCCTGATCGATCGCGTCCGACTCGTCCACCAGCCCGTCGCAGTCGTTGTCGAGTCCATCGCAGGATTCGGGCAAGGCCGGACTGGAAAGGACCTGCTCGTCGTCGCAGTCGGTGCCCACTCCGACCCAACCAGACGGCTGCGCACAGGCAAAGATCGAAGTGTATGGATCTCCAAAGCCGTCTAGATCCGCGTCGAAGAACCACTCCACAGCGTCGATGGCGTCGGACTCATCGGTCTCGTCATCGCAGTCGTTGTCGACACCGTCACACATCTCGATCCCAGAGGTATTGATGTAGGCGTCGGCGTCGTCACAGTCCAGGTTGTTTGCGACATATCCGGAGGGCTGTGCGCATGCAGCCTGGGAGACCACCTGGCTGCCTTCCCCATCGCCATCGCTGTCCGCGTACCAGATCTGCCCATCGGTCGGGTCGTTGTCGGCCACGCCATCACAGTCGTCGTCGACACCGTTGCAGAGCTCGGGCGCGCCCGTATAAATATCCGGGTCCGCGGGGTCACAGTCGCCATCGTTGGCTACGAAGCCCGACGGCTGATCGCAAGCGAGGTCCACGTCGTAGGGGTCGCCAAACCCGTCGCCGTCCGAGTCCGCATACCAGTTGAGCGCGTCGGCGGCGTTGTCGTCCGCCACCCCGCTGCAGTCCTCGTCGTTGCCGTCGCAATACTCGGTCGCATTGGGATTCCAGGCCGGATTCAGGTCGTCGCAGTCCCCATCCGCGACGGCCTCGAAACCGTCACCGTCGGCATCGAGGTCGCAGGCATCTCCAAAGGCGTCATTGTCGTAGTTGTCCTGAGAGGGATTGAACACTGCCGTACAGTTGTCGTAGATGTCTGCCCACCCGTCGTCGTCCTCGTCCCAGATCGAGACCACCAAGTCGTCGAAATCTGTGCCGTTCGGATCGCCGTTTGTATAAGAATAAAGGCCTATATTCCCTTGAGACCACGTCCCGTCCGTCACGGAGATCAAACGCTCCGCAATGCTGTAGGAGCCGTTCCGATTCAAGTCGACGTAGTACTCCAGCTGGTTGCCATCCGCAATGACGCGCGAATCGTGAAATTGGTTCTGCGCGTAGGCGCCGGCTACGGCTGCGAGCTCCACCGCGGCCCCAGCCTGGACCCGATAGAGCCGCACCCCAGGCACATAGGCCCCCTCTCCGTTGGGGATTGCCGGACCGGCCTCGTTGCTGATGAATGCCACGTAGAAGTTGAGATCGTCCTGGAACCGAAACACGATTCCCACCGTGTCGTCATCCCAGCTGCGAAAACGGACATCGATCTGGAAATCCGAGAAGAAAAGATCGGTCTTGACGAGGTGGTTGTCTGCCCCGCTGTTCCCCCCCCAGGAGCCGGTGTTGTTTTCGCTGAGCGCCGACACACCCCCCACGCCGCTCGTCGTCCAGGTGTCCCCGCTGAAGCCGCTCACCCAGGAGTTCGTCCCGGAATAGGCGATAACATTAGATGAATCCCAGTTCTCGGAAAATTCTGGCGTCCAGCCAGCCAGGGCCGAAGAGGCGAGAAGTAGGAAGGCCATCACACTCATGGGAGGGATTCTACCCTTCCTGCCCCGGAGGCACCCACTGAGCGACTTCGAATTCGTCCACCAAATCTCCGCTGGTAGCGAGTCCAGTGATCACGCCACCGCTCCCTTGAGTCACGAAGGTGCCCTCGAGCAAAAGCTGTACGTCGTCATAGGCGGCGGGATCAACCTCGGTCACTTCGTAGGTTCCACCGAGATTGTCGGGATCGATAGTTGCTGTCCAGCTCGATTCGTTCTCGACGATACCGATCAGATGCACCGGGATCGCCAGCTCGTTGAAGACACCGTCGTCGGACACGATGTCCACCACCACTGCAACCTCGAGCGTATCGAAGCAGCCCTCGGCGACCTCCAGATCGGGCGTGCCGACGACATCTCGGTCATAGAAGGTCACATCGCCTGACGAATAGGTGACATTGACCCCGACCTGCAGCGACGCCTGATCCGGATAGGACAGCGTGGATAGGTGCTGCCCCTCGGCGCGAAGCAGGATGTCATCGCCGGACAGCGTGATGGGTGATTCCTCGTCGACCCCGAGAGCCAATTCCTCGATGAGTTCGCAGGATCCCTTTTGGTCCTCGATCGTGTCGAACCCGGAGGTCGTGTCGTTGTCGGACGCCTGCGTGCAGCCCGTCCCCGCGATCAATCCCATGCCGATGAAGAGTGCGCTGTTCCTGACCATTTGTACTCCACTGGAATGCGGGTTTCTATTGCGAAACCCCTGTACCTACAACCGCCCAGATTGCACGATGTTGCCATCGGCAATTGAACCGACACTGTCTTTGAATTATCATGACTATCGGAGTGGGCATGACAAGACTCGAAGAAACCGAGAAGTGGAAAAAGATACAGCCGCGTTTGGAGCAAGAGCCGTTGAAGGCGCTGGCTTCACAGTATGAGGTCTCGGCAGGCGAGATCTACGGGGCAATGCGAAGAACAGGTGTGGTCCGGCAGCCGGTACGCATTATTGCGCGCCAGGAGCTGCCGCCCGAACCAGGAGAAGAGATGGAAACGAAGGCCAGGAGAAAGAAACCCTCGAAGATCGATCCATACAGGGAGCTTGTTGGAGCCTGGCCTGACTCGGCCATCGCGACCAAGGCGGGCGTTACGATCTCCGCAGTCCGCGCTTTCCGGACGAGGTACGGCATCCCGGCATATTCGACCCAGAAACGGATAGAGCCCGTGCGACCTGCCCCCGCTGCTGCCGCCCCAAAGAGGGCGCCGCTGCGGCCGACCAAGCGCACCATCAACAAAAAATCGCGCTCCAAGGTCACCGCTTTCGAGGCGGACCTTGGCGTGCTGACCGACACCGCCATCGCGGCCAAGGCCGGCGTGACGGTCGGAGCAGTACGCGCCTACCGGATCCGCCAGGGCATTGCGAGCTCCACCGAGAACAAGCGCGTCGCCAGACAGGCCGCCGCCAAGAACAAGAATGCCAAGCGCGCGCCCAGGGCCGCCAAAGCTCCGCCGACGGCGACAAAGGCTCCGCCGGCACCCAGCAAGCCTCCGCCGGCAGCCGCAAAGGCTCCGGTGGTCGCGACGGCTCCCAAAGTGTCCAAACCCGTGGTGCGAGAAGAGCCGAAGCCGGTGTCGGCGACCACCAACTACGTCTGGTCCGTCACCTATGGCGACGACAAGAGCTGTCTGGTCGGAGGATCCGACCTCGCTGCGGCGGGCGGAGTCCTAGCAAGGGCTGGCATCGACGATGTCTACAAGGTGAAGCGGCTGGGCAAGCTCCTCGAGTAGAAGTGACGCACTGCGTCCGCCACACCTGAAATGATTCCGACCCGCTCGCTGCACAAGTACCGTAGAAACTACGTTTAGACGGTACGTTGTGGTCGGCCGGGCGCAAAACCCGTCGACGTACCTCAAGGTCATCAGCACCTCGAGGTACGCACTACCTAGGCAATGGCTTCGAGAACCGCGGCGGCCCCAAGTCCACCCGCGGCACAGATGCCAAGCAAGGCTGTCTCGTGCCCGGTGGATGCCAACTCGTTTGCCATAGTCATGACCATGCGAGCGCCGGTCGCCGCAAAGGGATGCCCCAGAGCGATCGAACCACCGTGGATGTTGAAGGTGTCACGGTCGATCTCGCCGACTTTGCCCGACCGGCCAAGACGCTCGGTCGCAAACGAGTCTGACTCGAGCATACGAATGATGCTCAGCACCTGTGCCGCGAACGCCTCGTGCATGTCGACAACGCCGACATCAGACAGCTTCATGCCAGCGCGGTCGAGCGCCTTCGGCATCGCGAGAGCGGGACCCATCAGGAGCTGATCACGAGGATCTACGCCGATATAGGCCCAGCTACGGAAGGCCGCCAGTGGCTTGTAGCCGAGGGCATTCGCCTTCTCTTCGCTCATCAGCAGAACTGCACCCGCCCCGTCGGTCAGTGTGCTCGAGTTACCCGCCGTCAACGTACCGTTCCTAGCGAAGACCGGACGTAGTCGCGACAGCTTGTCCACGGCCGTGTCGCCTCGAACGATCGTATCGGCATACACCGACCTTCCGTTCACTTGGACGGGGATCACCTCGTCGTCGAAGCGACCACTCGCGACGGCCTGGGCGGCGCGATGGTGGGACGCCACGGCAAAAACATCCTGCTCGTCGCGACCCACGCCATTTCGCGCGGCCATCTCTTCAGCGGCCTCGCCCATCACCTGGCCAGTGCTGCGCTCGGCGATCTCTGGCCTCTGCGGCACTAGATCACGAGCCGGGCTGATCTTCGTCAGGAGCTTGATGTAGTCCATCGCACCCGACTTGCTGCTCATCGCAACTGGCGCGACCTTGTGCATGAAGCTCTGCGGTAGCTCGAGCTTGGCATTGCTGGTGGAGTCGGCCCCACCAGCAATGGCGACGTCACATTCGCCGCGCTCGATGGCCGCCGCCGCCAGCGTGATCGCCTGCAGCCCCGAGGCACAGGCGCGGGTGACGGTCATCGCCTCGACACTCGGCGGAAGACCCAGGTCCAAAGCGATCTCACGCCCGACATTCGGCGCTCCACTCGGGAGGATCACGCCTCCCCAGACGATGCTGTCGAGCTCGCTCCACGGGAGCTCGGTCCGGTCGAGAAGGCCACGGACGGCGTGCGCACCCAGGTCGATCGCATCGAGACGGATGAACTCACTGAAGGCCCGAACAAAGGGGGTTCTCGCCCCTGCAACGATGACTGCTCTTCGGCTCATGCTCACGCTCCGATGAAGTTGCCGCCGCACACCCTGACCACCTGGCCACACAGGGCTCCGGCGGAGGGGGTGGCGAGGAAGGTCGCGACCTCGGCGATGTCAGTTGGCAAGCCGCCCTGGGAGAGGTTGCACAAGCGACGCGCTACCTCCCGAGTGGCGGTTGGAATGGCCTTGGTCAGCCGTGTCTCGATGAATCCAGGAGCGATGGCATTGATCGCCACGCCGCGTCGCGCGAGCTTCGGTCCCAGGTGCTCGACCACGCCGATGACGCCTGCCTTCGAGGCGGCATAGTTCGTCTGACCCACGTTTCCAGCGATTCCGGCGATCGAGCTCATGCAGATCACACGCCCGTTGGCGTTCAACGGGATCTCGTCCACGAGGCGAATGATCGCAGCGAGATTGATCTGGAGCGTCATGTCCCAAAGGCTCTCGTCCATGCGCGCCAGCGTCTTGTCACGGGTGACACCGGCGTTGTGAACGGCAACGTCGATCCCACCATGGGGCTCGGCGGCGCCAATGATCGTCTCTGCCGCCTTGGGATCGGTGACGTCGACGAGCACCGCAGTTCCACCAACCTCTGCAGCGACCTCCGACAGAGGGCCATCGTCGGCCGGACGGTCGAGGCACAGGACGTGAGCACCTTCTCGGGCGAGAGCCCGGGCAATTGCGGCACCGATGCCCCGCGCGGCTCCAGTCACCAGCGCTGTCTTGCCCTGGAGTGGACGAACCAACGGATGGTCGCCTTTCATCTTCACTTTCTTGCTGATGGTGATCGGCTGGCCGGTGATGTACGCGCTCCGGTCGGAGAGCAGGAAACGCAGATACCAGTCGAGCCTGGCCTCGGCGCCGTCCTCGACGATCACGAGGTTGGCAGTGGCACCCTTGCGGCCGACCTCCTTGCCACAACTCCGCACGAATCCCTCGAGGGCGCGCTGAGCAGCGGCCGCCTCAACGGTCTTCATCTTGCCGTATGGTCGGGCCAAAACAACCAACCTACCGCACTTTCCGAGGGATTTGATGCGGGCGTTGAAGAACTCATATGCGGACCGAAGGTCGTCGACACTGCGCAGGGCGGTGCCGTCGAAGATCAGGGCGTGGGGTCGACTGGGCTGCTCGGGCGTGGCCTCGGCGGGCGGGCGGCCCCAGGCCTCTCCGTTGTCGGCATAGGGCTGCAAATCGCCAACCACAAAGGGATTGGCGCCGGCCGCCCCGAGGGACTTGGCGAGGTGCTCGCTGAGCTCCCCCTTCGACCACACCACGACGTTTCGATCGTGAAGGGGGCGATCGGTCCAGGGACCGGCCTGACGACGGAGTCGCTGCGGCAGCGGGATGGGAAGTCCGAGGGTCTTGATGAGCTGGCGGGCAGTCTTCCGACCGCCGAGATCGACGAGTATGTCACTCATGATTTGGATTCTCCGAGGTGTATTCACCGGTGAGATAGGCGGGTCCACCGGGGGCATCGCCCACCGAAAAACGACCCGGTCCGTGGAAGACGTTGACGCGATTGGGAAGTACGAGGGGTTTCACGAAGCGCACATCGACGGTCTTCAGACGCCGACGATCCCCCGACCAGACACTCTTGTTGATGGTCTCGATGGCTCGGGCCAGTGTCGAGAAACCATGGAGAATCGTCGACTTGAAGCCGGCCATCTTGGCGTAGGGCGGCACCCAGTGAACCGGGTTGAAGTCGCCAGTCAGCACCGCGAACTCCCAGCCAGCCTTCGGGCCGAGCTTCCAAGCGCCGATCTCGCGATCCTCCGCCGGAACCCGTGGCCGCTCTCGCTTGGTCTTCTTCTTCTTGTCACCCTTCTTCTTGAGCGGAACGATGGCGTACAGGTAGGAGACGAGGGCATCGGGCTCACTCGCCGTGCCGGTGACCAGGCGCTGCCTGAGGACGGCGCGGGAGCCGTTGTCGTCGATCTCCTCCAGACAGGCTCGCAGATGCAGCGGCTCGCCCCGGGGGATGTCGGCGTTGATCTCCATGCGGACACCACCGTTGAGGACCTTGGTGAGGTCGTAGGGGATGTCGTCGAGCGTCCGCGCAAAGAGCGGGAAGCCCCACTGCGGGAAGAGGTGCGCAGGGACAACACCACGATATGCCGAGGTCGAACCTCCGACGTGTCGGATGTAGTCATCGATGAGCTTCTGGGAGCGCGGCGCTACGACCGCGGTGATCTCTGGGCTCGGCGTCTCCGGACCAGATGAAGGCCGCTCGCGCATGGCCTGGCCAGCGGAACGCAGCAGGGTCGCAATCACGGCCCGCTGGCGGATGATGTGACTCTTGCGTACGGCCATCACTTCGCCGCCTGCTGTGCTTCGGGGGAGACGCTCTCTTCTTCGCGAAGCGTGCGGAGAAGGCGGAGGCCGGTCGTGGTGATCTCGTCCTTGTAGAAGCGGCAGCGCGGCTCGGCGCGCTCCATCCACCGGTCAAAGAGTTCCTGGCGTTCGGGATGAGAGGTTGCCTGCTCGAGCAGGATCTCGGCGACCGCGACATCATTGAGGATCTTGAGCAGACGCTCGGCGTGCAGCATCGCCAGCGCGAAGTCCTTCTTGGGGTCGAACACCTTCATGGCGGCGCCCCAGGTGGAGATCGGCTGGTGCCGGACCTCGCGGAACTTGTTGGCGCCGAGCCGTGACAGCAGGAACTGAAGCGTCGAGTACTTGATCTGCTGGAGCGCAGCGACCCGTCGCTCATTGGCAGATCCGCTCACCTTCATCCAGCGCGCCTTGGCCGCCTTGCGAACGAAGCGGCGCGGATTCTTGAGGACACCGATCAAGCTGTCCTTCATCGCCATCAGCGCCTGGATCTGGCTGGTGCCCTCGTAGATGGGCATCACCATCGCGTCCCGGAGCAGCTTCTCGGCGCCGTACTCCTTGCTGTAGCCGCAGCCACCGTGGATCTGAACGTTCAGCCTGGCCATTTCCACGGCCCGCTCTGCAGCGTAGTACTTGAGCAGCGGCGTGACGTGGCGGGCTTCGGCCTTGTATTGCTTGACGAGGCGCTCGAGACGCTTCTTCTCGGCGGGATCCTCGGGCGGCCAGAACTGAAGTTTGAGCTCGATCTTCTGGCGCATTTCCTCGCGCCAACCGGCGTAGACACACATCGCGCGAATGCCCTTGATGTCGGTGTCCATCTGCTCGAGGTAGTCGGCGATCATCTCGTGTTTGTCGATGGTCTTGCCCATGCTGGGACGCTCGGCGGCATAGGCCTTGGCCATGCGATAGGCCGACTCACAGAGCCCGAGGCACTCGTAGCCGACGCCAACTCGTGCGTTGTTCATGAGCAGGAGCATGTGCTTGAAGCCGTCGCCGCGCTCGCCGATGATGTGGGCTGGTGAGCGGTCGTAGTTGATGGAGACCGTGGCCGAGCCGTTGTGGCCGAGCTTCTCTTCGAGGGTGTCGAGGCTGGTGGTCGTGCGCACGATCTTGCCATCGCCGTCGCGCTCATAGGCGGGCACCAGGAACATGGAGAGACCCTGGAGTCCGGCAAAAGGATCGTCGCCCTTGGCTTTCTCGGTGCGAGCGATCACGAAGTGGTACTTGCCGTGCCCCGACGTGATGAAGATCTTCTCGCCGGTGACGAACCAGTTGCCGTCATCGTCTTGCTCGCCCTTGCAGATCAGGCGAGCCATGTCCGAGCCAGCGCCGGGCTCGGTGATGTCCATGCTGCCGAACTCGTCGCCAGCGATGATGTCCTGGATGTAGTCCGCGAAGCGCGTCTCGGTGATCTGGGCGGTCTCGGTGTCGACCTTGGTGGTGCCCTCATTCACCGAGTAGGCCAGCATCGCCATCGCCATGCCGCCGTGGAAGCCGTGGTGAGCGGTCACCGACACGTCGGCGCGCCCGATGATCTCGGTGGTCATGCTGAAGACCAGGAAGGGACAGGACATTCCGCCGAGCTCGCGGGGGATGCACATGCCGTGCAGCTCCATTTCCTTGAGGGCGTCGACGATGGTTTGCTGAGCCTCGGGATAGACGACCTCGCCATCGACGAGTCTAGGCTTCTTTTGGTCGATCTCGGCTGCCACAGGCGCGATCTCCTCGGCGGTGAAGGTGCCCACCAGGTTCAGCAGGTCGGCGTAGAACTCCGTGGCCTCGTCGACGGTCTTGAAGCCGTCTTCGCTGCGCCACTCGTACTCGGTGAGTTCGACGAGGGGCGCCCAATCGATGTAGCGCTCCACATAGAAGCGTAGATCGGCATTGTCTTCGTAGAAGTTACCCATCTTGGGACTCCTGGGGTCTGGTTTTGAAGAGGGAGCGGCGCGCGATTCGCACCAACTCGGAGATTTGTTCAGAGACGGTCGGACGCTCGCCGTCGCCATCGCGTCGGACCAGGGCTGCTGTCACGTCGCCCACGGCGATGGTTCCGATGGACATGGTGACGACCTGCACGATCCACGACTCGGGATCGACGTCCTCGCGGATGGACCCGGCCTCTTGGCCCGTGCGGATGTAGTCGGCGATCATCGAGGTCCACGGTTGGAAGTGCTCACCGAGCAGCTCGCGAACCGCGTCGGGCGAGTCGAGCATCTCGCGCACGACGATCCGTGCTCGGTTGTGGTCGGCGACAAAGAAGGAGATGATCGCGCCCATTCCGTTGGCGAAACGATCCTTGCCGGTCGACGCCGCGGCAAGGACCTTGGGGATCTCCTCTTTCCAGTGGATGAGCAGCTGATCGAGCACTCCCTGACGAAGCGCGTCCTTGGATTTGAAGTGGTAGAGAAGCGACGGTTTTCGGATCCCGACGGCCTCCGCGACGGCCTGGACAGAGGTCCCGTTGAACCCCTGCCTCGCAAATAGTCGCGTTGCATGCTCTAGAATGCGTTGACGAACGGTCTTGGTGGGCGTGTCTACCATTTGGTAGAGAGATGTCTATCAACCGGTAGGCAGCGTGTCAACGACACCCCTCGCCGATGGCCAGTGCGTGGGCGAACGCAGGGGTGGTTCCAACGCGCCTCAGAGGATCGTCGCGGCGCCGGCGCGGTTACTGTCTCGCGCACACCCAGGTCGAGATCCCCATGGCCGACGACATCGATCGCCTGCGTCGCGAGCTGGCTCCCGTCGCCGAGGGAGCCCGCGAGCTCCACTGGGCCGACAAGCGACCTTGGACCCCTGAGACCCACGTCTTCTGGGAGTCCTCGGTGCCCACGATCGATCTGCACGACCTGAACGCCAAGCTCGCAAAAATGGCGGTCAACCTCAGCATCGAGACCGAACCCGAGGCGGGCGCCATCTTCTACATCACCGGCCGCGGGAGGCACTCCCTTGGGCCCGGCGTCCTCGGCGGAGTGGTGAAGTCGGAGCTCAAGAAGGCCTGCAAAGGAAAGAGTTGGTCTTTTCGTCCCTCTGGACCGGCGAGGTACGTGTTGATCACCGATCGAAACAAGGCACCGGGGGCGGCGACGGGTGCCCTTGGGCCGCTGTTCTGGCTGTTCGCCGCCCTGCTCGTCGCCGGCATCGCCGCCGTCATCTGGAACACCTTCGCGGCCGGCTGACCTCTACAATTGGCGGTCGAGTCCTCCGCCTGCACCCATGAACTGTAAACTGACGAACATATGTTGGTGAAACCTACACAATTTGCAGCTTCTCCCGACAGTCCTTCGAAACCTGGGGAATATGTACGACAGTCACTCGATCTTGCAGCTCTTCAGCTTGGCCGCGCAGGAAACCGATAGCACCTGACCCGCCGCGATCTCCACCGTGCCGACGCTTCGCTGACTGCCATCAAAAGTAGCTCGCACCGTGTACTTGCCAGGGGGAACGGCAGCCAGGGCCACCGAGTCGCCACCGCCGGTGACCAGGGCAACCGACTCCGCGTCGCCCGTCACCTCGACCCGACCAGGGGGCGGAGGAGCGGGAGCCGGCTCGGGATCAGGCTCGGGGTCGGGGTCCGGCTCGGGCTCGGGTGCCGGACGGCGCAACCGTCTGGATACCGCCGCCGCGGGAACCGGAGGTGCCGCGACGGGCGCCGCCTCGGCAACAGCGGCTGGCGGCGCAGGGACGTCCGCTGGTGATGGTGCCGGTGCCGGTGCCGGTGCTGTCGCTGGTGCTGGCGCCGTTGCCGGTACCAAGGCGGTGGCGGCTGGCGTTCGGGAGCCCATCGTGTATTGGGCAACGCCAAATCCCACCCCGAGGAGAACCACCGTCGCCACGACGCCGATCACAGCACCGCGGGCTGTCGAAGACTGGTCCATTGTTGACGGCGGAGGCGGAACCGGGAGCGGCTGCCTTCCTGTGTCGGACGCCGGCGTATTGTAGGTGCTTTCCCTCTTTTCGCCCTCGACGTCAACGGCGAGCCAGTCACCGGTCTGGGCCAGGCTGTCATCGGGAAGCGGCGTCACCTGGCCAGTGAGCCCCTCCAGCTCCTCGAGGCCCTTGGTGGTCCAAGACATGCCGGAAGCACTGGCCACGCTGTCCAGACTACCACTCGAGCCCGACCAGATCCCCCATAGCTCCTCGCAACTCGCAGGGCGTTCCTCCCTGTTCACGGTCAACGCGGCCCCAACTGCGTCGACGATCCGATCCGGTATCGAGGAATCTTTGGCGCGAAGATCCTGGTAGTCGGCGCGACTGATGGCGTTGAACAGGTCCAGCGTGTCATCGCCTTCAAAGGCGCGATGTCCGGCGGCGAGCTCGTATAGTATTGCCCCTAGTGCAAAGATGTCAGCACGGGAGTCGACGTTTCTCGCATTCCTGATCTGCTCCGGCGCCATGTAGGCCGGGGTTCCCATTGTCGCCCCGGTTCGGGTCTGGGTCACCGCGCCGTCCTCGGCGAGGATCTTCGCCAGTCCAAAGTCGGCGACCTTGGCCATCACCCTGCCCCGGATGGTGGCCAACAGGATGTTTGCGGGCTTGAGATCGCGATGTACCAAGCCCGCATTGTGAGCGGCGGCGACCCCGGCGAGCACGCCAGCAACCACATCGTCGGACTCCTCCCGCTCGAGCTTTCGCCGCGCCAGGAGCTGGTCGAGAGACGGCCCGGCGACGTACTCCATCAGCAGCCCCGGTGCCCCGTTCACATCGATGACATCGGTAACTGCGACCACGTTGGGGTGCCGAAGCGTAGCTTGGACCCGCCCTTCTTGCAGCAGGCGCTCGCGGATGGACGCGCTGGGGATGGACAAGATCTTGAGTGCGTGCTTCGTACCGAGCTGTGTGTGCCGGACGCGATAGACCGTCGCCATCCCACCTTTGCCGAGCATCGCCTCCACGACATATCGCTCGACTTCGCTGCCTTGACTGAGCTGCTGCATCGGCCGAATTGTATCCGCTTATTGATCGGCCATGCAGCTGACTTGAATCAACGCCTCTTCGACCTCGAATCCATCGGTGTCGACAACGATGAACCACAGCTCGTCGGCCTCGACGCGAAAGTTCAGTTCGTCGACGATTGGTGACGTGCAGTAGTCGTCGCAGAAGCGGCCGCGAATCGCAATCATCTGAACTTCACCCGTGAGCGGTATCACAGTGACGTCGGTCGGCTCGTCGTGGGAGAACTCGAAGACCACCTCGTTGCCATGCATGTCGACGGTGCCGGTGTTCTCCAAGTCCTCGACCTTCTCGCACTCCACGAAGCCAAGCTCATCGCCGCCCCCGCCGGCTTCGAGCAGCCGAAGGTCTCCGCACTCGAGCGTGCCATCCCAGCCCGACAACGCGTTGATTCCCTTTCTTTCGTCGTTGCAGTCCTCGGGAAAGAGCACCCCATCACCGTCCCCGTCGAGGCGCTTCAGATTGTCGCGTGGGCTGATGAAGGTGCAGTTGGCACAGAGCAGGAACAGCAGCACCCTACGCATCAGATCGTCCAGCCAAGTGCGACGCCAGCGCCTCCCGATACCGGCGTAGGTGTCAAGGAGAGGTCGCCGAGCCATCCCGCATTCTGCCGAGCCTTGTTGTTCCGCTGCAGCTGAATCGAACTGGACGAGATGCTGCCGACATAGCTGAGGATCAGCGGCGCGTAGGCACCCGGTTCTAGCGCGAACTCGGGGCCGGAGGCCAGGATTGAGACATACACCACCGTCCCGCCGATGATGCCCCAGGAAACCCAGCCGGCGCGATTGGGCACGGTGAGAAACTGGTTTCGGAGCGCCCGGTTCGACCGCATCGCCCTTCCCGCTAGCATTGGCGGTCCGGCCAGAGTCGCGACGAAGCCCACAAGACCCAACGAAGCACCGATATAATCGCGTGCGCGTATCGATTCCCGCGCGCTCAACGCCTCCATCTGTCTGACGGTCATCACGCCGGTCGCCATCAAGGCTGGACCGGTCACCGACATCGCCAGCGCAACCCGGGCACCGCGAAGGGCTCTCAGGTCTCGCTCCGCCCACTCGAGAACGGGGTCGGGAGCGTCAAAGGTGCTCGGAGGATCTGCCGCCAAGGCCAGCGCTGTGAGGGTCGCAAGGATCACATCAACCGCCAGCAGAACCATACAGCACGTCTTCCCGAATCTGCGCGGTCGAGTCGACAGAAGAACGGCCAAGTGCGCCGTGAGCATGTACATTACGGCCGGGAGGCCGTTTGTACCGGCATTGGATGTGGATCGCCCTAGCGGTGTGTGCTTGTGGAAACGGAGACACAAAGCCCAAAAACACGAAGACGTCGCCTACTGACACGGCCGACAGCGATGACCCGACGACGACCCCCGCCACGCCACGCGCAGTAATCGTGATGATCGGAGACGGCATGGGATCCGAGCACGTCACCGCCGGAGCCTGGTTCACCCACGGCGCGGCGACTGGCCTGACCATGCAGTCGTTGCCCGTCCACGGGCTGATCCGGACCGGAGGCTTTGACGGGATCGGCGACTCCGCGTCCTGCGGCACCGCAATCGCGTCCGGTCCACACACCTGGAACGGCGCCATCGGTATGAATCGCTACTTCGAACCTGTGGAAAACGTGCTCGAGGTGGCCGCGGGCCTGGGCTGGGCAACGGGCGTGGTCACGACAGCCGAGATCTCCCACGCCACCCCAGCCGTCTTCACGGCTCACCACGCCGATCGCAACGCCCAGCTCCAGATCGCGGAGCTGCAGCTCGACAGCCCGGTCGACATCCTCCTGGGCGGAGGCTGGGCGTACATCTACGAAAGCACCCATGCAGAGTCGAAGCGAACCGACAACGGCCTGCTCGATGACATGGCAGCCAAGGGCATCAACTGGGTCGACACCACGGCTGGACTCGCCGCGGCCACGGAACTCCCCATTCAAGGCGCATTCTGGAAGAGTCATCTCCCCTACACCGCCGTACGGGACGGCACCGAGGACCTGCCGACTCTCGCCGAGCTAGCGACCACAGCCCTCGAGAGGCTGCAGGACAACCCAGAGGGCCTCTTCCTGATGATCGAGGGGGCACGCATCGACCACGCCAGCCATGGCGGAGCGACCGCTCTGCTCGTCGGAGAAGTGCAGACCTTCGACGAGTCGATCCAAGCGGTCCTGGATTGGTCCCAGACCCAGCCTCACGAGGTCACCCTCATCGTCACCGCTGATCACGAGACCGGCGGTCTACAGGTCGTCTCCGGGGCTCCCCAGGGCGAGCTTCCCGAGGTCACCTGGCACTGGGGAAACCACACTAACGCCGACGTGCCCGTGTTTGCCCAGGGCCCGGGAACCGAGGTCTTCGACGGAGAGATCCTCGACCAGGGCTGGGTGCACTCGGTCCTCCTGGGTCGCATCACGGACACCCCCCCCGTCGCGCCCACTCAAGCCCTCGTCCCCGACGGCCGCCTCGATGACCTGGTTCACAGGCCCACAACCCAGGTGAACCCGAGCTCACTTGGAGACGGCATCGCGCGGCTCGAGGCGATGGAGATCGACGCCGACGCCGACGGCCTCAACATTGGAATCGAAGGTGTCTTTCCGTGGGCCACCCACAGCATCAGCCTGCTCATAGACGTCGACTTCGGGGAGAACACGGGGCCATCGCGGCTGGAAGGCTATGCGAACGACATCGACCACCCCATCGATCTGCTCATCTCGTCCCTGCCGATCCTCGAGCCAAGCGTTCCCGGCTTTGGGATCGATCTGGTCGTCGTGAGCGCGGGCGGAATCGAGACGCCATATCTCCCCCTCTTCAGGGGCCTTCGCGGGCTTCACGGCGAGTGGGGCGCTCCCACCGACCTGGGCACGTTGAAGACAGGGCTGAACTACGGGGCAGACGTGCGCACGACGCCACCAGAAGAGCTTCCTATCGTGCCAGGAGAGGGGTACGAAGCCCATATTCCCTGGGCCGCCATATGGCCCGACACCCCTGGCCAGGTCCCGCCCGGGACGACAATCGCCGTCAGCGCCATCCTCACGGATCTAGAGGGGGTCTGGCTCACGAACCAAGCGCTCCCTCCATTTCCGAACGGAACGCCAGCCCCGGGAACGACTCCCGCAGCGATTCCCGCCCTCGTCGTGTTTCCGGTCGACGAGGACGGGGACGGCATTGCCTCGGGAACGGCGAGTCCCTACGTCCTTCCCTGAGGGTCGGACGGGCTTTGTAGCGCTCTACTACTCCCCGTCTGCCGGAGGTGCAGCAGGCGGCTCGGCTTTCTTGGCGGCGACCTTCTTGACTGCTTTCTCCAGGGCGTCCACCCGCGTGGTCAGCTTGTTTATCTTGTCGAGAAGTGCGGACTCGTTCTGCTGGGAGACCGCATTGGCCGTACCAGCAAACTCAGCGATCAAACCCGTGCGGGAGGATTGGACCAATCCCAACAGGAGTGCGGTGAGGCCAATGACGGCGGCGGCGCCAGCAATGGTTCGAGTGGAGCTGTCTTTTTCTTCAGACATTGGTTTCCCTGGGAGGGTGGTTGTTGCCAGGTAAAGGCCCGGCAATTGTCGGCGGTTCCAGATCAAAGGTCAACCACACCTGGGTCTTCACTCGCACCACAGCCCACCGATCCGCGCGGACTACACGTTCAGGGCGCACGGAGAGGAGGCGACAGAAGGCGAACCCACGACCTCCGGTGTGCAAAGTGGCTGGACGAGACCCTATGTCTGCGCGCGAGAGTCACCGTTGTCCGGCGCGCTGCGTCCCGCTGGAATCGACGCGCCCGACCGTCGCATCGATTCGAAATCAGGTGCAATGCCGGTCACCCAGGGTCGAACCTATTGGACAGATGTGCGCATCGAGAGCTGGCGGCTGTCCGCGCACCGATTGAACACTGGAGGGGCAACATGCAGGACATTGAAGACAGAATCCGCCACCTAGCGGACGAGCTTCGCGCGCACTCGAGAGTGCACCTCGTCTGCGACGGCAAGCCCGTGCCACCCGAAGCGATCGACGAGTACGAAGCGAAGCTCGGTGCACCGCTCGACCCCTCTCTCAAGGCCTTCTACTCGAAGTGCAACGGGTCAGCATCTGTTGGCAGAGCATCCCAGCACACGCACTCGATCCCGAACGGCTCATGCCGTATCAAGGCGACCCGATCTGGTATCTCGAGACGAGGGGGCTCAAAGCGGCCACAACCGTCATAATGGCTGCGAGATGCACACGAAAAACTCGCAGACGTGCTCTCGCCGAAGGAGAACACGAGAAGCGGAGGATGCGCCACGTACGGCGGAAGCTACAACGCCGTCTTTCATACCGCAGATAGCGATGAGATCGAGGAGTGGTTCAAGTCCCGCAAATTCGAGATCGTGCCGATCTCGGAGGTGTTGGATCATCTGTTCTTCCTTCGCGTGACCGATCCCGACAAAAACCCGGTGCGAGATCTGCAGTCGGCGAGCTTCACAGTGAACAAGGGGTTGAAGAGCGACGTTTGGGAAACCATGCCTGGCGTCTACGCCTTCGACCTTCTCAATCACAGTACAAAGCACTTCGAGATCATCACCGAGCGGGGTTCCAAGGAGTTCCGTTCGGAGGACATGGCGCCTCTAAGCGTCACCGATGTGGTGCTTTAGGCACTCCTCGTCCTGGCGGACGGTGCTTGTGGAGGAGTGGAGGCGACCGGAGTCGAACCGACGACCTCCTGCGTGCAAAGCAGACTCCAACGGTCAAATCGGCGATATTGAGTGTCCTTGCTGCGGGAAAACGCCGTTTGAACTGTTCCTGGAACATGTCGAACAGTCTGGGGGGGGGCACGGTGGGGGGGCACGGTCAGCCTCTGGCAACAGCTGATGAGGAGTGTCCGCTGGGTCGAGCTGTGCTCCGGAGCTGCGGCGACGACACTACGCCTCCTTGGCGGCGTGCGCCTGCAGCCACCGGTGAGCTGGATGGGTGGGAAGAGATCCCAGGCTTCAGCGATCCTCGCCGCGATGGGTCTCGAGCCACGACAGCAAGTCGAGTCTGTCGTCCTGGCTGACGCGGGGCCCTGGGGATGGGTCTGGCCCGCACTGCTCGATCCGGACACAGCTG
>PJEL010000213.1_pt1 | contig 70132 bp, 63 predicted proteins | sample 1853271 | NCBI WGS metagenome assembly PJEL01 (sample SAMN08108733, study PRJNA415343) | Invertebrate metagenome, whole genome shotgun sequencing project. | host: Globobulimina | place: Sweden: Gullmar Fjord | collected 2015-08
TGAGAGCTTAATACTTGAAGGGCGGAGGGAAAGAACATTCCCAAGAACGGTAAAGCCAAGACCTCAACGATATGCCAAAAATAAGAAAGCCGTTCACCTTAAGTGAACGGCATTAGAGCTTTAGCTCCCTTTTTTTATCTGTTGAAAATGGAGACTAACGACCATAAGTCTGTTGTTATAAAGAAAATTGTTATAAGGGAATGCGGAACGTGATGCTAAAATGTAATTGCCAATGAACGACCATTGATTAAAACGTAACCGCTTTAAATTATTGACAAATTTATGACATTATAACTATTTTGAATGATAAGCTTTGATGATGAAAAAGTATGTATTGTTAGTCTCACTCATATTCTCAGGTTTTAGTTTTGCAGATGTGCAAACTTTACCTGATCGTTTGAATGCCGTGCGTTCAGATTTACTTACAAGTGATCCTCTAGCAACGTACGATTTCAGACAGCTGCAAAGCCAGTACCCGACACCATTAATTTTATTGTCGAATTTACTACCGCAGTCTGCGAAGTACCCTTTATCTTCAATGAAGCGTCTGTATAAGAACGCACAGACGTGTAAAGGACCATGGCCGGTAAGCCCTTTGGTTACTCAGCCCGTTGTTTTTGTACGAGCACTTTGTAATAACACCGCTTTACCTAGAGGGTGGTTCTCGCGTTCAGGGTATATTCACCCAGGTGGTGGTAGTTACGCTTACCGTTATATAGAGAAGCACCCTGAAGATAGTACTGTTTTAGCAGATTACTTACACATACAAGAGCGTCAATTGGCACCAACAAATTCGGTGTTAGGGCGTTTACAGCGAATGAATAATGAAGAGGTCAAAGTATTCAATTCGGGTGCTGATTCTTTTATCTCGAATGGCGAGCTATGGGTTCGTAGTGGGAATGAATACCATATTTATGATCAACCGACTTGGTCGGTAGTGTTAAACCGTTATGATATACATTTTAAGCGGTTAAGTAATACTGACTTTTGCTTAGCGAAGAGTGGTAACATTTGTTGGCAAGAGGATGATAAGTCCTATTTGACCTTTTATTTGTTAATTGGTCTGTTGGTTGCTAACGTAAGCCTATTGATAGGGTGGATTTTGTATCGCTGGCGTATCCGTCGAAGAGCGATGCAAGAAAGAATGTTGGTGTTACAGATTTTGACGCACGAACTTCGCACTCCTATAGCAAGTTTAGCGATGACAGTTGAAGGCTTTCGTCGAAATTTTGATGCGTTACCTGAATCTCTTTATGATGAATTTAGGCGATTAACGGAAGATTCTAGACGTTTACGTCAGCTTGCCGAGGCAAGTAAAGATTACCTTCAAGCTAATCAGCAACAGTTAAGTGTTCAACAGGTCGATTCATTTAATGAATGGCTTGAATATATAAGTGAACCTTATGATGTAAAACTGCTCTTATCAGAAGATAAGAGCGTAAAATTGAATATTTATTGGCTGGGTACATGTATTGACAACTTATTGTCGAATGCCCAGAAATATGGCGATGCGCCAATTACATTAACGTCATCATTCAAAAATGGAAAGTTGATTGTAAGAGTTCAAGATAATGGGCTATTGGGTCCTAAAGATTGGGCTAGATTAAGAAAGCCTTTTGTCAGTGAAAAAGGGCTTGGGCTTGGGCTTACAATCGTTGAATCGATGATTCGTAGAATGGGTGGAAGCCTCAAACTTGAAGGACCACCTACAACGTTTATTTTGGAGATACCGTGTGAATCAAACTCTGCTCTTGGTTGAAGATGACCGCAACCTTGCTGATGGTTTACTCGAAAGCTTAAAGCAAGCTGGCTACACATGTTTATATGCTGATTGTGCTAATAAAGTTGCCGATTTATGGCCTGATGTAGATCTTGTTGTATTAGACCGACAATTACCAGAAGGTGATTCATTAGACTTTTTAAGCGGCTGGCTATCGATTAAACATGTACCTGTTATCCTATTAACTGCCATGGTGTCAGTTACAGATAAAGTCATAGGCTTAGATTCAGGTGCGAAGGATTACTTAACAAAACCTTTTGCTGAAGAGGAGCTTCTTGCTCGTATTCGCTTACACCTTAGAAATGGTAAAGATGATCATTTGCCTGCAAACATCATAACGGTTGGTCAAATATCCATTAATATGGAAAGTCGAGAGGTTAATCATGGTGGTGACACTGTCACGCTAACACGTACCGAGTTTGAATTGCTGGTTTTTCTAGCCAAAAATGCAGGGCGTGTTTTTACCCGTGATGAATTATTAGATCAAGTCTGGGGCTACAATCATTATCCGACGACACGTACTGTAGATACGCATATTTTGCAGCTACGTCAGAAATTGATAGGTATAGAGATTGAAACGCTTCGTGGTGTTGGTTACCGGATGAAATCGTAGTCTGATGCATCAGTTATAATAAGATCCTAATGATTATGAAGAAGCTTTCGATAACGTCTTCCGTCTTGTTATTACATTCGGTGTTATACACGCCGAGTGTACTGGCAAAGTGGTTTAATGGGCAAGATTTGTATACAACCTCTCATCAAAGAATACTTGAAGGGAATACATCGGCAGGCTTTGATTCGATAATTCAAGCTTGGCAACAAGCACCCAATACAGAGCAACAAGCGAATCTTAATGAATTGCTTGAATTTGCGATCACTGAAGATTGCGGACACAGTCTTGAGCAAAAAGCGCTGCCTAGTTGGTTATCAAAACTGTCTATTCAGCGAGAAGTTATTCAAAATCTCAATCAGGTGATGTTGAAATTATCGATTGTTGGTTTAACGCGCAGTAAAATTTCAGAAATAACCTTCACTAAATGGCCTGAAGATAACATTATCGTCAGTACACCTTCTATCCAAGAGGGAGGGTACTTTTCAGTAGAAGCTCGTCGTATGGAAAAACCGTTAAGTTCAGGTGTTTATAAGATCACAGTTAAAGCTAATGGTGAGAAAGATTGGATTAGTTGGGTTGTTTTATCTGAGCCAGCATTAAAACAAAGCCTAGGATGGAGAGACAGTAAAAATTGGCGTATAGAACAGGAAGGCTTACCTAATCCTGCATGCCCGTCGCGTATCTTATCGATTAATTTATACGATTTAAATGATACAACGTGGACACCACTTTGGACGGAAGAAGTTGATGGTAAACTTCCCACAACATTACCTAAAATTGATGTACCAGATGGACGCTATTGGCTAAGCGTGGGGTTGATTAAAAGTCGCTGGCAGGGTGAAATCTCAATATTGGATATTCAGCGTATAACACGGCCCGTTGATTACCCGAGTTTTTAATTGTTATCGAACATTATCATTTCTGTATTTCTGACTATGCTTAAAGCAAATTATACAAAGTGAATTATAAACAGGTATTTTAATTGCACCTTTAAAGGTGTATCATTTATGCATGTTTATAGTTGTACAAAGTAAGGTTCAGAAATGATGCAGATTTTAGATAACGAAAAAGAACAGCGCATCTTACCCATTTTTCGATTGGCTTTTCGCCCATTCTTTTTAGGTGCGAGTATCTTTTCCGCTATAGCGATGATTATTTGGGCATTTTTTTGGTCAGGTAAAGTAGATGTTTCAATGCTAATGTATGGAAATCCAATTTGGTGGCACAGCCATGAAATGCTGATTGGCTTTACCGGTGCCATTATCATTGGTTTTTTGCTAACTGCTGTTCAAAACTGGACAGGGATCCCAGGTGTTAGAGGTTGGCCATTAGCGAGTATATTTCTTTTATGGGCAATAGCACGTGTTGGTTTGCTCTTTGGTACCGCGAATATCATTTGGATGGTCATTGATCTTACATGGGTTCCATTAGCGACATATTTTTTGGCTAAACCACTTATTTTACGTAAACAGTGGAATAACTTGTTTTTTGTACCGCTCTTACTGCTAATGACACTACTTAATGCGTACCTTCACTTCATGGTATTAGGTTTTGTTGATTTTGATTTACGCGGCGTTTCACTTTCTGTTGTTACCGTTATATCTGTGATTGTACTTGTTGTAGGTGGACGTGTTATTCCATTCTTTACATGGCGAGGTACTGACACTGCTCAAATTACGCGGGTTAAAGCAATAGAACTATTAGCGATGATACCAAGTTGGTTATTATTGGCGAATGTCTTACTGCCTATACCAGATGCGATTAATCAAGTTACATTACCTGCATTATTTTTTGCTACGGGCTTAACGCATTTGATTCGATTTGTACGCTGGAGAACGTTTCAAACGCTTAAAACGCCATTACTCTGGTCTTTACATGCTGCGTATTTGTTTATGATTATTGGTATGTTTATGCTAGGTTTTCACTTCTTAACGGGTGATATTAGTTACAGTGTAGCACTACACTTTATTACTGTTGGTGGTATTGGTTGTATGATTCTTGCGATGATCTCAAGAGTATCGTTAGGGCATACTGGTCGTTCTTTACAGGCTGGTCGCTGGATTATTATTGCATTTTTAGCCTTAATTATCGCAACGCTTGTTCGTACAGTAATGGTTTCGCTTGTACCTACAATGATATTAAACAGTTATGTTATTTCTGCGGTTTTATGGGCCGTTGCATTTACAATTTTTAGTATTGTTTATTTTCCAATATTAACTCAACCACGTGTTGATGGACGCCCAGGTTAAGTTAATAAAGTGACAAAATGCAGATTTGCACCTAAGATGTCAATCCAATTGAGATAAGCAGAAAGATAGCATGTTTAATAATACACCTACACTGAACCACGAAGAGCAACAAGTAGCCGCTGACCGTATTCATGACCTCATGGCAAAAGGTCTCAGTAGTGGTGAGGCTATCATGCTTGTTGCTCATGAAATTCGAGAAGCAGACGCTAAAAAACGTGGTGTACAAGAAGTCGTAGAAACTGAAGACGACGAAGAGTAATACCTGACTCAAAACTGAGTCACATTCATGCGATAAATGATTAACGGCGCTTTTGGCGCCGTTTTTTCGTACAAAATGTGAGTAAAATCTCATACCATTCATATGGGTTTAGTAAATTCAATACTGCTGGAATATCATACAGTTTGAATAATGGCTAACCTTGTTAGTATGCTGATTTTGGTTGAGGAGGTAGGATGAATAACCGTTATTTAAAAGCTCGTACATTAGCCCGCGTAAAGCATATTGGGCAACAGTATGGCGAGCGACCTTATTATTCTCATCTAGAAACGGTATCTCGTCTCGCAAGCCCATTTGGTATTAATGCAATGATTGTTGCGCAGTTGCATGATGTTATTGAAGATACAGAAACAAGTGTTGATGAATTAGCCGCAGATTTTGGTTTTCTGGTTGCTGATGCTGTGAAGTATATGACTGATGGAAAATTAACGGATCGTATGAAACGTAAAATTGAAATCAACCAGCGGTTGGCCTCACTTGATATCGATGAAGAAGCTGGTCGATTAGCCCTAATTGTTAAAGCTTGTGATCGACTTGCCAATGTACGAGCAAGTAAGAAAGCTTCAGAAGCTCATTTCAAAATGTACCAACAAGAACATAATGCCTTTAAGCAAGCCGTTTATCGTAAAGGCTTATGTGAAGCTATTTGGTGGGAGCTAGATACGCTAATCGAACGACGAGCGTAACATTTTAATGAGTGGCTCGTAGATTGTTAATCTGCATATTTTAAGCAGTATGATTTGCGATGTTATTACATTGAAAATGTGCGAAATAAAAAGGCTTTTATTAAAAGCCTTTTTATATTGAAATCATGCTGGAATTAATACTTAACCAGTAAACAACGTTTATTCGTCATCGTAGATTGTAGGAATAGGCTGGCGTTTATGTTGGGTCATTTTATAGATACTAATGAGGCGTTCAGACACTTCACTATCAACAGTTTTCCCTTCCAAAAAGTCATCGATCTGATCATAGCTAACGAGTAGTGCATCTTCGTCTGCTTTTTGCGGTGCTAATTCTTCTAAGTCAGCGGTAGGCACTTTTTTCACAAGTACATCAGGAGCACCTAGTTTAGACGCGATAAGACGTACTTGACGCTTGTTTAAACCAAAAAGAGGGGCTAGGTCACATGCACCATCACCAAATTTAGTATAGAAGCCTGTGATGTTTTCTGCTGAGTGGTCTGTACCTAATACTAAACCGCCTATAAGGCCTGCAATTTCGTACTGAGCAATCATGCGAGCACGAGCTTTAACATTACCTTTAACGAAGTCAATTTTAGCGTCATTTTCGGGTGTTACCCCTGTGTCTCTAAGCGCGAAGAGTGTGCTTGCATGTATGCCATCAACACCATCTTTAATATTCACACTTACACTGTGTGAAGGTTTGATGAAAGATAACGCCATTTGCGCTTCATGTTCATCATGTTGTTCACCATAAGGCAGGCGAACAGCGACAAATTGGTAAGTTGATGAATTGCTTTCATCATTTAAACCATTAACAGCTAATTGTGCTAGTCGACCACACGTTGTTGAATCCACGCCGCCACTTATACCAAGTACAATTGATTTACATCCTGATACCTTCATCTTCTTTTGAATGAATGCGACACGGCGCTGAATTTCAAAATCGACATCAATTTCTGGTAATACGTGCATCTCAGCACGAATAAGCTGTTCCATGTTAATGAATCCTCAGGGCGTTGCCCAAAATATAATCAACTAAAGCGATTTAATGAAAAAAAACACATCAAGACATTAAACCTTTATCAAAATCATGCGATAACTCTATAGCAGGATCAATGCCGAATTATGAATAAAATCAAAATTAACGATATTTCTTTGCATCTGCACTTATTATGTTCTGAAATAGTATAAAAAGAGGCCATTTTACTAATGACAAAATCTATCGCCATCTTTGGTAGTGCATTTAATCCACCGAGTTTGGGGCATAAATCTGTTTTAGAACGTTTAAAGCATTTTGATCAAGTGCTGCTTTTGCCTAGTTTTGCACATGCTTGGGGCAAAGTAATGCTGGATTACAGTGCACGTTGCGAACTTGTAGAGGCCTTTATAAGTGATATTGGACAAAAAAACCTGACATTATCTCGGTTAGAAGAAGAAATGGCGATAGGCGATGAGTCAATAACAACCTATGCCGTTTTAGTTGAATTACAGAAAAGACACCCAAATGCTTCGCTAACCTTTGTTGTTGGTCCTGATAACTTTCTGAAATTCAGTCAGTTTTATCAAGCTGAACAAATACTGTCTAAATGGCAAGTATTGGCATGCCCAGAGACGGTAAATATTCGGAGTACAGTCATTCGTGATAAAATTGTCAAAAAGAGTGATATTTCACACTTAACAACACCAAAAGTCGCTACACTTTTATCGGAAGAAAAACGTTTTACGTTTAGATAATGGATACTATGCCCAAGGAGTACTTTGAATAGTTGCATGATTAAATTATTAACGCTGTTATCAGTTGTTATTATGCTCATTTCTTGGGACGTACTTGCTTTACCTTGTAACCCCTATAGCGAAGCTCAACTCGCATCATTTTCTGATGATGAAAAACAGGTGTATCTTCGGTCTTGCTCTAGTTTGGCAGTATCGAATGACGATGATTTATTATTGGAAACGCAAGCTAAGCCCAATATTGATTGGCAAATTGATAAGACACCTTCAAGCGGTGAGTTCTGGGATGACTGGTCTGAAGATATGGCCGTTGATTCTCCATTCTTAGTCCAACAGAATAAATCAACTTTTTATGGCTTAGGTGTTTGGCTTCCAAATAAATATGATGACATAGATCTTGAGAATTTAGCTGATGCGCAAGACTGGATAAAAAGTCACGGTTTACAGATGAGTTTTGGCATTGGTGGAGAAGATGGTAAGTCGCCACGATTCAGGTTTGATTATCGATGGCACGACGAAGATCTTAGTGATGTATTTCTTCAGTTAGAAATTCCATTTCAATAATAAAGCGATATTTTCATCGCTTTATTGTGAATTGAAATACGCAATTAAAATTGTTCACCAAGAACTGCTATTGCCAATGCGTTTAGTGTCGCTTCGTTAGTATTGAGTGTTTCTGCGATTTGCGACGCCTTACGACCTGATCGAGATAGCTTTACGGCTTCACGTAGCAGAATACAGGTTTGAAATTCATAAATAGTAATATCAATGAGTTTCGTTATTTTATTCAAAGCTGCAGTATCGACAACCTTTTCACCCGTTAGTAGCAATGCTAATGTGTCATTATAATGTTTCGTTAAATGAGGCGAAGCGTGTTTATTGCTAACTTTTAACTCTGCCACTTGATCGGCAATCACACGAAGTAATCGACCAAAAGCGCTATCCCAATCTTGTGTTTTATCAGATAGTTTTGTTAGCTCGACCAGCAAGGCGCTCATTAACTCAGTGACTTTAAAAAAGCCAGCTTCTCGACAAAGTGGGGTTGTAAGACGCACCGAAAATTCGACTTTAAAGTAGTGACTACCTGGTAATACTGTTAACGCGTGAAGGCAATCGAAAGGTACCCAGAAACCAGTTCCTTGTGTTACCAAACATTCTTGTTTGCCTAAGCGGATTAAAGCCGAACCTTTAGTTATAACGATAAAGTACGACGAGTGGCTCTTACGGCGAGGGCCAACATGAAGGTAAGTTTGTTCGTTTTTGGTAAATTCAATTGCCTGTTTCATACGGATTCTCTCACAAAATTGCCTGCACATATTGTTCTGTTTTGGCTTTATCGTCAATAAGCTAAATACGAAGGGTGGGAAAATGGTGACTTTTGTTTCTAAATACGGGTAAACATACTAATGTGTGGTGCGAAAAAGCGATAAAGTGGCTAAAATTTACCCTTACCATTCTGGTAAGAGCTCTTACCTTCACAGTTATTGCATCAACCCATTGGGTTAATGTTAATTTATGCGTAAAATAACGCGGTTTCCTCCTCATATGAAGCATAATTGTGCATACAGATAACGATATTTATAAAGAAATTCGACCATACAATGATGACGAAGTGAGCGATGCTATTCAGCGACTCGTTAATGACAAAGAATTTACAACGGCAATTTTGAATTACCGTTTCCCTCAATTCTCTGGTGTACTCGGCTGGTTATTGATTCCGTTAATTAAACGTTTTTTAATTAACAAATGGTCAAATGTAAAAACGGTTGAAGATGTTCAACGCCAAGTTGCTAAATACATGCATGCAACAATTAATCAATCATGTGACGGTGTAACATGCACAGGCCTCGATAAATTAGACTCCAACAAAGCATACTTATTTGTATCGAACCATCGTGATATAGCGATGGATCCCGCGATGGTGAATTGGTGTATGTTTCATGAAAAATTCAGTACTGTACGCATTGCGATTGGTGATAATTTACTTAAAAAACCATGTGCGACAGAACTAATGCGGTTAAATAAAAGTTTTATTGTTAAACGTTCTGCAAAAGCACCTCGTGAAGTACTCAAATCTTTGGGTTTATTGTCTAGTTATATTTCTAACTCTTTAGAAACAGGCAACCCTGTTTGGATTGCTCAGAAAGAAGGTCGCGCTAAAGATGGTAACGACAAGACGGATCCTACCATTTTAAAAATGTTTTTTATGGAAGGGCGTAAACGTAAGCAGTCTTTTACTGAATTCATGCCGAACTTGAATATTGTACCTGTTGCTATTTCATATGAAAATGATCCATGTGATGTAGCCAAAGCCAACGAGCTTTATCAAAAGCAGACATCAGGAAGCTATGAGAAAGGTGAACTTGAAGATATAGATAGCATTATCCAAGGTATCGTTGGTCAGAAACGACGTATACATGTGAGCTTTGGTGATGTAATCAAAGATCCTATTGAAACACCAGAAGAGCTAGCGGTAGAGATTGATCGCCAGATAACGACGAATTACAGATTGTTTCCTGCTAACTATATTGCTGCTGGCATCGAACATGACAGCGTTACACCTGAAGAAAAAGCGAAATTTGATGAAAAGTTATCTCCGTTACCTTTAGGTGTTGCCACTATTTTGAAAGATATGTACGCATATCCAGCCCGTAAGCAGCTAGAGAGCTAATTCGGTTTTTTGGTTATACATTTTTGAATTTAAAAAGCGGTGCAGCCTATTAGGTTGACCGCTTTTTTTATCGGTAAACGGCAAAGTAATCTGGTATTAATCTTTTGTATTAAGTGTTCTTACGATCGCCTTTGGTGATATCACTTCAACTCGTCTATTTAACCGCCGTTCTTGTTCTGAATTACCATTGCTAATAAGTTCATCATCACCCAGCGCGATAATTTGAATTCTTTCTTCTTCGATTCCAAATACAGATGATATATAAATAGCGACACTGAAGGCGCGCTCAAATGATAAGACAAGGTTTTCTTCTTTTGAATCAGCGTCGTCACTATGACCAATCACGATTAAGTAACTATCAGGGTGAAGCTTTAAGCGTAAAGCAATAGGGTCTAGTAATTGTTGATTTTTCACCGATAATTCATAATTCATATTATCGAAGTAGATTACCTCTTTTTGTTCGGGTAATTGAGCAAGAAGAATACTTGCATCAGGTGTTGCTGTATATGTTATAGAGTCAGTGACAACCGCTGAGTTACGAGAGGTGTTAAGTTCATTACTTGACGTATAAATATTCAGTGAAGATGTTGTGTTTTCAGTGTTACCCTGTGACCTTCCAGTGACGCTGTCACTTTTTTGTTCGCCAGTAGTTGTGCAAGCGAATAAAAATACGCAACTTATTAGGATTATAGAGCTCGTAAATAAATAATTGAAAGCACGCATATCAACCTAAACTAAGACGATTATCTTTTAGGTTTAGATCATATTTAGGAAAGCACAACTGAATAATTGAGAATCATATGCGTTCTGTATACCCAAGTTACCTCAAAATGCTCGTTTCAGCGAGAATTTGTTGGGCTCTAGGCAAGGCGCTTATTTATAGACCTAGTCGTTCTACGTTGAAAATAAGTAACACCGCATAGAGCCCAACAAAACTCGCCCTTCGGGAGTGATTCAGCATATCTACTTCTGTGTCAAATGTGTTGCACTTATTGTATTACTCCAGCGGAATGCCATTCCTACACACATTTTCCTCGAATTAAACACGCTGAGATCACTCTGAATCCTGCATGTTGAGGTAGCTTGGGTATAAAAGGTGACAAGAAATCACCTTTCAAATTGATGGGGTTATGAAGTAATTGGATTGAGTTCTTTAAAAGGCGGCTTGGCCATACGTTCAGCCATGAAATCAATAAAACTTCGAACTTTCGGCGCTAGGTATTTACGTCTTGGATAGACGGCATAAATCGGTAATTCAACGTCTGCTTTCCACTCAGGCAAAAGCTGTACTAATTTATTATTAACCAATTCATCGGTGATTAGATATGTCGATAAGTACGCTATACCTAAGCCACTTGTCGCCGCATCAAGTACTGCAGGGGCATTATCAATACGGTAATTACCACGCGCACGAATCGATTGGTGTACACCATCACGTGTAAATTCCCAATTTACATACTTACGCTCACGACTTTGGTAAGTAATACAGTTATGACGTCGTAAATCACCGGGTAGTAGAGGTACACCATGCTCGGCAAGATATTCAGGAGAGGCAACAACAACAAAATTACAGTTGGCTAATCGGCGCGCGACCATACCTTCAGGTGGGTGTTCATGAATTGCCACCCAGCAATCGAAGCCTTCTTCAAGTAGGTTAGGGCGGTGATCGAATAAGCTGACCTCTAGCTCAAGATCTGGATGTGCTTTTTGAAATTCGGCTAAGGCTGACGTGATGTTTGAATTTCCAAAAGATTGAGCAACGCCAACACGCAATACGCCTTTCACTTCATCTCTATAACCTGCCACCATTGCTTCTGCTTCATTTACTGTATCGACAAGTTGTTGCCCATACTCTGAATACTGCAAACCAATATCTGTTAATGCAACTGTTCTTGTACTTCGCTGAACAAGCTGACAACCAAGCCTTTCCTCAAGAAAACGAATTTGTTTACTTACCTGTGATTTGGAAATACCAAGACGCTCGGCAGCACGAGTGAAGTTTTGTTCATTACCGACGGTGGCAAGAATCACCATTTGTTGAAGATTTTCTAGCATAGGGAAGAACCTTGATTATCAATATTTCGATTATAACACTGATGTATGTAAGACATTAATAATACAGAGAATAAATGTCACACCGTAACAAACCAAATAAACGCATTATCGATAAGGTAGAAGGCAACTAATTCTGAATTTATAAAATCCTATCCAGTCAGGTCAATTTTTAAACACTCTGATTGCTTCTTTTTGTTAGTGACTACTTTTTCGTGCACTAGCATTCAGGTAGTCGGCTAATTTACAAACATCTCAAATAACATTAATACCTTTAAAAACAATGGTATACAGGCGGTGTTTCTGTGCGTGCACAGTTGGTGGGTGTATTTCGTGATTTAATAACAATGTGCATTCTGTTTATTCACATTGTGGATATTTATCGGTTTTTAACTATTAAAATCAAACATGAAAACTATCATTTCAAACGATTTAATTAATTATTTGTTGTGGCGTAAAATATCTTTTTCTAGGAGGTAATATGCTCAACGTTTTGTGGAATTTTTTCGTGCTTGGTTTGTATAGTTTCGGTGGACCAGCTGCACATATTGGTTATTTTCAACGAGAGTTTGTTGAAAATAAAAAATGGTTAAAACAAAATGACTTCACTCATGCTGTCGCTTTGTGCCAGTTCTTACCTGGCCCTGCTAGTAGTCAGTTGGGTATGTACATAGGATTTAAACGAGCTGGTTACTTGGGGGCAATTGCAGCATTTATTGGATTCACGCTGCCTTCTTTCGTTTTGCTAACATTTTTGGCAATCGCTAATAACCAAGTAACTGAAATGGCGATTATTGATACCGTCATTCACGCCGCTAAATTATTGGCCGTTGTTGTGGTTGCTGATGCGCTTTTGGGGATGGCAAAAAAGAATATCACGACATTACTTACCTTATTTGTTGCAAGCCTAACGGCCATTTGGGTCTTCTTTAGTTCTGGTCTACTAGGGCAAGTTGCCCCGATTATGATTGCAGCCTTAGTCGGTTATTTAATGTCTTTTAGGAATACAAATGGTGCTGTAAATGCTACGGCCATAAAGAACGATCCTATTCGTCCTAATGTTTTTATAATCTCGGTATTTATTGGATTACTTATCGGGTTACCTCTGGTTGCAAATCAGGCAGAAGCGTTAAACCTGATGAATGTTTTCTATCAGGCGGGTAGTTTTGTATTTGGGGGAGGACATGTTGTTTTACCTTTACTAGAGCCAATGATGGAAGGAATGGTTGAGCCTGATACTTTCTTAACATCCTATGCTGCTGCACAGTTAGTTCCTGGTCCTATGTTTACAATGGCGAGTTATTTAGGTGCATCTGCATTACCTTCTATGCCTATTCTCGGTAGTTTTCTTGCAACTATTGCCGTATTTTTGCCGGGTTGTTTACTGCTATTTGCTTTTTTACCCGCTTGGAAAGCACTGTTTAGTCACTCAAGATTAAAAGTATCTATTGTTTTGGTTAACGCTAGTGTTATTGGTTTACTGGGCAGCGCTTTTGTTACGCCTGTTATCACTACATCGATTAGCTCTATTTTTGATATTTTTTCAGTCATCATCGGTTATGTTTTATTGAAATACAAACGATGCCCAGTATGGTTAATTGCCGTGGTATTTGTTGTTTATAAGGTAGTGATGGATGCTTTGATTTAAGGAGATATCGGTACCAACAATATTAAAAGTTATAAGTTACGGTTTTACGTAACTTATAACCCCACACTCTAATGCACTATAACTATATGGCAATAAAGGAGTAATATCTATAATTCAATGATTTATCACTATATGTTTAGTAAGCATATGATTAAGCTATCGTTAAGTTGTTGTTGATATAATTCGGCCTAATAATAATAAAAAGGCTTGGTATTATGTCGCTTAATAGAAAGGTTCGTCCAAATTTGACCAATTATGATGTACTTGAAATGGTGCGAAGTGAATTGCGAGAATCAGAAAAACGCGTGATGAAAAAAATGGTAGTAACGGCTGTTTGTACCGTTTTTAGTATTTTTATGATCATAACTTTAGTGGTTACAACGCAAGGTAAAACTGTTCGGAATTATGCAGCAGAAGCAATGAAAAAAGCATTCGAAGCAGAGCGAGCTGTTTATATTATTGATGAAGCTGCAGGTACGAATTTTCTAGAGCAGTCTAAACAAACGAAATAGGTATTCATTAATAGGCTCCTTAACGAGCGAGCCTATTTTAATCGACGTTAAAGCCCTACAACAAGTTCATGATTTTTGATTTTCAATTCTGGTCCAGCTGTCTTCAATAATGATTCTTTGAAATCATCTTCATTTAAACGGTAGACAGGGCGGGTAGATAATATTTGTCCAACAATACTAACAATGGGTGAGATGAGCTGTTTATTAGCAAAAATTCCAAGGTTATCGGGTGTTACATTCAATGACTCTACGTTTAAATCTTTCAGAAAAATAACACCTTCATCTTTGTCATAAAATGGGATAGCACTAAAATCAATATCAACTTCTACAGATTGTTTTGGTTGCCCTGTTATCATGATTTCTGCTTGCGCTTTTGATGAAAGATTTACGCGATCATTTGCAACGCGACCAATTCCCACTTTTACATCATTAAACTGAACATTGGCGTGAGCGATACCTTTAATTCCAACTGTTCTTTCAAAAGTTGTGCGGCTATCGAGATAATCTTGAATCTCACCCTCCGTGACGCTGTAACTTGCACATCCAGATACACACAGTACCAACAAAATAATAATGTATTTCAAAATAAGGCCTGCTCAATACAAATGAATTAAAGTAACTACATAATTATCAGCATTGATCATTTATATTTCTATCACAAATTTAATAATTTGCTTAAACAAGTGTTATTTGGTTGTTTTTCGAGCATTTATTTGTATAAAACGGAGGCTCGAGACTACTTGGGAAAGGAAATGCTACGGTGTAACTTTTAAGAGGTATAAAAAAAGCACCTAATTATATTAGATGCTTTTCTATATATGCGTTAAGCAGACTGAGCAAACAATAACTCTAAGTCGTAATTATCTCTTTCTAGCGTATTTTTCAGCTTTTTCAACGAACTGACTTGCAGCTGACGAATACGTTCGCGGGTTAACCCCACTTCATTCGCAACTTGTTGAAGCGTCTGAACTTCATAGCCAAGTAAACCAAAGCGACGACACAAAATTTCACGATCTCGCTGGTTTAAGTTTTCTAGCATTGCTAAAGCAAGGCCTTTTATATCGTCTTTATCGACTTGGCTTTCTGGCTTATCAGAAGAGTCGTCAGCAATAAAGACTGAGATTGACTGCGAATTAGCATCGTCGTTAATTGTTTGATCAAAAGAAACAATAGGGGCATCGTAAGCTAATACAGAAGAAATATCATCAACACTACGTTCCAACTTTTCAGCGACTTCTTCGCGTGTTGGCTCTTGGTTATTTTTCTTCATTAGCTGCTTATGCGTTCTAATGATTGTATTAATTTCTTTAGAAACATGAACAGGAAGGCGAATTGTACGCGCTTGATTATGAATACAACGCTCGATAGTTTGTTTAATCCACCATGTTGCATAGGTAGAAAAACGGAATCCACGCTCTGGGTCAAATTTTTCAACTGAAGTAATTAAACCGATATTTCCTTCATCAATTAGATCACTGAGTTGCATGCCACTTCCACGATACTTCTTGGCAATACTAACAACAAGACGCAAGTTACTCTCGATCATAACTTTTTTGGCTTCTTTGTCACCAGTAAGGCTTTTTCGGCTATACAAAATTTCTTCATGTTTAGTTAAAAGAGGCTTTAAAGCGATTTCTCGCAAATAGAGCTGGATTACATCTGCGTCAAAAGTTTGAGTCTCAGCTTTTTTGATTTCCATATCATTCCCCTAACTCTAAATTACACGCCGTTACTTATTATATACTTATCTGTAACACCAAGAAACATTAACACACCGTCATTACATATACTACGCGTTGAGTATAATAACTTGATAAATAGGTATAATACTTTGGTCTAAAGACGTTAATCTGATGAGTAACGCTGCACGTTTCTTATTATCAAAGGTATATAGGTATAATTATGCGGATATTTAAGGGGATTATTCTAGCGTCGATGTTGTTTTCAGTATCTAGCGTTGTAGCTCAGGAGCTTCCCATCATCTGCACCATATCAAACTCAAATGAAAAATTAACATATACAGCAGATGATTTGATTTTTGCAACAAGAAATAACCTTATATTTCAACATGATAATGGGGTTTTGGTAAGCCATATCGACGTAAAAGCTGAAACATTTATTCAAATTAGTCAGTTAAAAGATCAAGACTACCCAAATAGACCTTTAGTGCAATTTGGGCATTGTTCTGATGTAATAGCTTCGCTTTCTACTTGGTTACTCGATTAACGCACGCTTAATTACCGCATTTCCTTAAGGTATATCTATTGCTTTAAGCAACGTTATTACTGTTACTTATCCAATACTGTTACTTTTTGATTCTTTTCTGACAGATAAAACACAATAATTTTAGCCGGCACCTTACCTGTATTCTCACCATAATGAGAGGTGTTAACTAATTCAACAAGGCTATCACCCGCTTTCATCTTTAAAGATTTCTCCTCTGTATGAACAGTTAGCTCGCCACTGATCAGTACGCCTGCGTTTATAACAGGGTGTTGGTGCCATGGCAGTTTTTCTCCTGGTTCTATTATGATTTCTTTTATAGTCACTTCTGGTTGCACAAGAGAATAGGGTGGAAGTTTATGACCATCCCATGTTGTCGTGCTTTTTACTAAATCTGTAGACGTTGCAGCATTGGCACTAATCGACACCGCTAAAAGAGTAAATGTAAGAAATCTAATCATGTATAACTACCTGTATAAAGTGAAGAACAGCATTCGAGTACGTGTAAACGTCGGTGCTAGCCAAAAACTACTATGTAAGGTAGTTCAAAAATCCAAGTGCGTAATAATCTTTTTGATTGGCCACAATATTGTTAACGGTGCGCTACGATGTATCTACCAAGCGCACCGCATACATTAATTAGGCAATACGATTAACCCAAGCTGTTCAAGTAATTGCTCTTGTTGCCATACACAGATCTTTACACCACTTAAGTCAACTTTTCGTGGGTTTAAGCCGTTTAATTCTGAATTACTTAGATCACAATCTTGTATATAAAACTGGCCCCAACAATTCTCAGAAAATGAACCACGGCTTAGATCTGACCCTTTTAGAGAAGCGCCTTGCAGATTAGCACCAATCCATCTATTTTCGAACAAGTCACATTTCTCTATACATTGTCGTTCAAAGTTCGCGTAAGAAAGATTACAGCCTGTGATATAAGCCGAGCAGAAATACATACTATTGCTAATTTGGTTCGAGAAGCTTGCTTGTATGAAATTAGCGCCTTTTAAATCACAACTTCTAAATTCAATACCAAAACACTTAGCACCTTTGAAATTAGACAATGAAAGTTTGCAGTTCTTAAACGATGAGTCGCGCAAATCACTATAATCGAAATGACAGCCCTCAATAGCACCTTGCTCTATAAAGACACAGTCATCAAATTTAGCATCTCTTAGGTTTGTGCGGTTAAAGTTACACCTAAAAAATTTGCATCCCTTAAAATATGAATCACTCAGATCTTGATTAGAAAAATCGACTTGATCAAATACCTCATAATCTTTTGCCATAAGTATTCCTCGCTAATATTGAATCCGAAGATTATCACCTAACATCAATTGCACCAACAAAAACAACCCCATAAAAAACAGTAGGTTAAGATTGTTCAAATCGCCAATTTAAGACGTCAAATAAGGCCATAGTCAAGCGATCGAAGTGTTGAGCGCAACCGCAATCGAAGAAAAAAGTTTACCTTCTTACAGGGCCAAGTGGGATCTTAAGGGTAGGCAGGTTCAAGTTGTGAGCTTTGCTAGTTACACCGTCACTACGTGTTGTGTTTTAAAGTGTGAGTCAGAGATACTACTGGAATGTAAACGGTTAATGAGAATGTACATAGGAAGAGAATTAGGGATAAGCGAAAGCTGGATAGGGTGAAGAATAGCCAAAGAAAACTTAATCTTTCATATATAGCCAATCACAATACGGTTTATTGATTGAAGCCATTCTGTTTTTTGTATGTGTAGTGATTAGCTGTAATGCTCTTTGCACGAGACTATGTTTATGTGGGTTTCGGTTACTTGGTAAACCAACCTGTGCTCTTGCGTTATTCGACGCGACCAATAACCAGAAAGATTGTGTTTGAGTGGTTCAGGCTTTCCTTCTCCTTCGTATGGGTCGCGAAGGATAGATACAATTAGCTTACCAATGCGTTTGAACACCTTTTTGTCCATTAACGCCCATTCGTTATAGTCAGCAAGTGATTTGACACTGAATGCTATAAGCCTAGTCATTAGATAATCGCTCAAGTTCTTCAAGCGAGAAGACACTTACATCACCAGATTTGAATTGCTCGATAGACTCTTCAATATGCTTGCGTTGAGCAGGGTTAGAGTAAATTCTCATTGTCTCAACCCAGCCGTTGTATTCTGACTCGCTCATTAGAACCATATTCTCACCGTCACGACGATGAATGATTGCTTCTTCACAGTTTGATTCAACTTTATCCATTACAGACTTCAGGTTTTGTCGAGCTTCTGAGTAAGTGTAGATTTCCATTTAATTCACCTTTGGTGTGTTTATTTAGGAATAGTATATTATTGTACAATAATAAGTACAACTAATTCTGAGTGTGAAATGATGCAAAATACTGACGACAGTGCAATGTACCTACAGCGTGAAACCGACATTCCAGCGAGTGAAATTGTGCAATTGGAAAATTTCGAATACATTCTGCAGGACGTTAAAGAGTAGGAGAAAAGAATTATGCGTTGGTAAAAGTATATGTATTTTCAATGACTCACTAAAAAACAGATGATGTGTTTATTGTCAATTACTGCCTTCTTATTAGAGTATAATTAATATATAGTATGGTGAACTGTATGGCTGTGTGGTTAGTTACATCGATAGAAACAGCAGCGTGTTTATTAAGTTTTCCTAGTATCGCTAATTAAGGATTCGGTATGTATGGTATTAACATTGAGTTTAAACCTTGTCCAGAGTGTGGGCAAGACGAAGACTTTTTAGTCGATGAGGAGCGGGAGATCGTTACATGTGTTTGTGGTGTGATTGTCATTGAGCCAGTTCTTCATTAATTTCTGTGTGTTAGGCCTAATTCTTTTAGCCCGTAAAGCTATAGGTCGCGGGTTTTTTTATGCATCTGCTCAATGTATTCGCGAGTAGTTACCATGTAGTTAAAGGCAGATTTCGTCTCACTGAAGCGCAAGTTCATTAAACGCCCAGTGGTGTCATTTTTCGCTTTGCAGTAAAAGAGACACTTTAGCTTTGCGGCTACACCCTCCCTGTTTATCCCGTTTTAAAGTGTCCTGCTTTATTCCCAGATTAAAATGTCTCTTTTTAAGGTAGTTCATCCCGCTTAGAAAAGTAGGGAAGTCAGCCTTTCTTGGTGCTCGGTTTGAACGTTTCAGGGCTGGCTAAGGTTGGGTTGATTCCCCGCAGCTGTTGTACTGCTCGTTGTTGGGCTGTCCGTTTAGGTGCGCTTTTACTGCGGCTGCGTTTTTGTTGCTGATCGAACTCTTGTTGTTTTTCTTGGGCAAATTTCAATACCGCGCCAAGCCGTTTATTATCAACCACTTGGCCTTGGTCGACATCAGCCAATTTCTCATGAGCAAGCGTGGGCCCAAAATCAGCGTAATATTCGTGGACGATGGCTAATGTTTGCAATTTTACTTTGTCATCATGGCGATGATTACTGGGACGACCACGTTTAAGTGACAGTAAGCCGCTAGAGCCCAACGTGATAAAACGCTTAACTAAGCGATAAATTTGTCGGCTACTCAAACTGAGGATGCGGGCAGCCTCAACGCCAGTGATACGTTTATCGCAAATATCTTGGATCAGTTTTATTCGTAGCAACTCATCATCAGTCATGGTTAACAACATCTCATTGGCTCCAGAACACACATCAAGTAAATGGTGCTTTGAAGTTAGTTCAACATGACATTTCTAACTGGCTCAAACATGACACTTCTAAATGGTTCTTACAAGCCCAGTGCGCATTATGTACCTTATGTTAAATAGGGTTTGGGATGATTTAGTCTTATATTGGTATGTCTTCATTTTGTTCCCTGCTGTTTAACTGAGACCTTTTTTACTTATCTGGATACATGCTATTTAACAGTAAGGCGTTATTTACCATAAAATAGGTAATTAACACCTTACTTTAAGGTACTGCTGCAAATGGTCAGTTTGCTTGGTACTTCAAGTTCTGTATTCATTACTACGCTACGCGTTGTTGCTAGCCTGAAGATATACTTTTGCTAAATATTCGTTCAGCTTCAGGCTTTTTCAATAACTACGAAGCAATCGTTGCCATCGGCTTAGCCGCCAGCAAGTTTAACGGTGTGTCCTTCTTTTTCTAGCGCAGCTTTAATCACTTCACGCTTATCACCTTGAATCTCAATGGTGCCGTCTTTTATAGAGCCACCACAACCACATACTTTTTTAAGTTTAGCTGCCAGCAATTTTAGTTGTGCATCTTCCATATCAAGACCAGTCACAATACAAACACCTTTACCTTTACGGCCTTTAGTTTGGCGCTGGATACGGACAATACCGTCACCAGTTGGACGTTGAGGTTTGACTTTTTCTTCTGGAATGCGACCTGTCTCGGTCGAGAAGACTAAACGGCTGTTATCATTCATTATGTAATAATCCATGAATTTTCAGTTAATTGTGAGTGTGGTATTAAGATTACGCATTCAAGTTGCGTATTACCTTTTATCGCATACTATCAATAAAAGGTAGTTAAACGGAAACTCTAATGATTCGTAACGTGATTTTTGATTTCGGTGCTGTTCTATTTGAATGGAAACCGACCAAAATTGTTCAAACTTACACTGATTCAGTCTTTGAACAAGAGATGCTATTAAATGAAGTACTCTATCATCCTGATTGGGTAGCTCTTGATCGCGGTACAATGCTTATGGCTGAAGTTATTCCTAAGTTTGCAGCGCGCACTGGATTCCCTGAAGCTAGAATGGAAGATTTTTTTGAACATATTCAAAACAGTCTTGAGAAAATCAGCTTAACGGAATCTATTTTTTACAAAGTGTTAGATCAAGGTTACTCATTATACTACCTAACCAACATGAGTAATGCTTTCTTTGATACGCTCAATGAACGTCACCCTTTTATTTCCTTTTTTAAAGGAGGTCTAGTGTCAGGTAACGAGTTAGTCATTAAACCAGAAGCTGAAATTTTTGAGTTATTACAAGCACGCTTTGAATTGGATGCCTCTGAGTCACTTTTTATTGATGATAATGAAGAAAATATCAATACCGCTCGCTCTTTAGGTTTTAAAACGATACATTTTAATCAGTCCAGTGATTGTTATAAACTAATCAAAAGCACACTTAACATAAATTGAATGAGTGTTAAGTGCTCTCTGCATATTAATTCTTTTTAATACGTTGAACAACAACACTGAATCAATGTCTATTATTCATAGTAATACGAATATTTATAGTTAGGAGACAATGTGAAGAAAGTTCTTTTATCAGCCTTGATTCTATTTTCAACCGCTTCACCTTTTGTAATGGCAGGCAGTAAAGTGTCAAGTGATAAATCTATCGTCGGTCAAGTGGAAACGATTAAGATTCATGAGCTTGGGATGGATTATAAAGCACGAATTGATACGGGTGCTGCCACCACATCGATAAACGCCTATGATATTAAAGTGACCGGTGAAGATAGCGACAGTGAAGATATGCGCGATCACCTTGGTGGCATGGTTGAATTTAAAACAAAAAATGAAGATGGAAAAGAAGCGACATATAAAGGGAAAATTATCAAAGTAAGCAAAATTCGTAATGCGCAAGGTGTTGAACGCCGTTATGCGGTTGTTATGGATTTAGGATGGAATGGTCAACATAAAGCCGTTGCGGTTAACTTACGCAATCGCAGCAAGCTTGACTACAAACTTCTAATTGGTCGTAATTGGCTAGAGGGAAGTTATTTGGTTGATGTGGAAAAGTCGGATGATGACGATTAACCCCCCTATTGCCTCATGATTATACACCCTACTTAAAAACGCCCAATTGGGCGTTTTTGCTTACGGAGTTTTATTATAAGAAGTCGTAAATATATAGCGGTGTTACTTTTGTGCTTTGAGTTTGAGTATTACCATATCAAGGTGCTTCTTTATCTTAACCGCTGGACCTTTCAATAGTTGACCACGTAAGATCACATACCATTCATTGGGTTTACCACTATCATTAATTAGCTTAAAACCTCTGTAATTTTCTGATTGCTGAGCTGCTGTTTCTTTCTTAAGAGAGTTAACGCCTTCAAAACTGTTTGGTGGTAAAAATGCTTTCATATCACACCACCAATCGACACTTTTTTTAAGTAACGACAATTGCCCTGATATGGGATGACCATTAATCACTGCCTTCCAACCATCAGGTGCACCTGAGCTATTTTCTAATATATAGCTACGATGAAGCAGGCGTTTTTTCATATCAGCAACTCCTTGTTGGAAGTTTCGAATAACATAGATGGCTGTAATGTTGAATAGTAAGCATCATCCATATTCTTCTTTTTAGTCTTTATATTATTAACAGCTTTATCTGTATAGCACGCATTTTGTTTCCAAGCGAATAAATGTTAATTTTGTACGCGAGTCTACAATTATTGATATTTCTGTTATTGTAATAAGTGACATAAATATAGTTATAGTGCATTAGGGTAATAATCATGACCAAAGGCATCCTGGCGATAAAAGACACAAAACAACTAAAACGTAGCCGCTCTGCATTCTCCGTTATTATGGATAGCATTGATCTTTGGCAGTCATTAACGCATAAAAAATACGCTAAAAATACACTCCTCGCTTTTAAAAACGATTGGAATAACTTTATCCTTTACTGCGAAAGTCATAAGCGCACTGTGTTGCCAGCATCTGTCGACACAGTGCATGGATTTATCGAGTTAATGGCAAAAAAGCGAAAACTAGCCAGCCTAAAACGTTACATTGTTACTATTGGGTTGGTGCATCGTTGCCATGCCCTACCAGACCCATGTGTTCACACTGAAATTCGCTTAGTGATGAGAAAGCAACGTATTGATAAACATGATGATTATAACAATGCTCGTGCATTTAGAGATGACCATCTACAACAGTTGCTTACTCTATTTGAAACCTCTCCAAAAGTAAAAGATATTCGAGATATGGCTATTTGGGCGGTTGCATTTGAAGCAATGCTAAAACGCAGTGAGTTATCAGATTTGACCGTTGATAAATTAGAGACTGACTCAAAAGGCTTAATCTATATAACATTAGGTGACCGTGTTATCCCGCTCAGCGCTATTGCGTCAAACGCCCTACAGCGCTGGATAACTATCGGCATTATTGATACTGGTTACATTTTTAGACGAATTGATCGCCACAGTAATATAGGTGTATTACCCTTAGATCATTCTTCAATATATCGCGTATTCCGTAGGGCAAGCGAAGAATTAGGTTTACCAGCCAATGTTATATTTTCAGGCCAATCACCTCGCGTAGGAGCTGCTAAAGACTTGTCTGATGCAGGATTGTCGATCAGTGAGATACAAAGCCATGGTCGTTGGAAGAGCCCTGCTATGCCTGCTCAATATGTGGGAAATACAGAAAAAAGAGACCAAGAAATGGCGAAATTTTTAAAAGATAAGCCTTGGGATAACTGATATTCCTTGTTTAGAGGGTCATAATTGCCATGTGTATCTCTAACGAGGGCTATCGGTCCAATGTTCTTTATAGCCTTGTTGAACATCTATATATACCGTAATTCGTTCAAATAGTTTTTCTAGAGGATGCAAGTCACCAAAGTATCCAGCTTGATTGGCATCAACCCATTCTTTTAAGTTAATGCCTTCCCAGCAAATTTCATAGCCAGCATTGATGGCTAGAATTTCAAAAAATATCCGCTGTACCCTTCCATTACCTTCTCGAAACGGATGAATAACATTAAGCTCACAGTAATAATGGGAGATACGTTTAATGAAAGCATCGAACGGTAAATTACACAGTAAATTATCATTGTTAAGCTGGATAAAAAGACGTTCTGTTTCACGTTCTATATTATGAACATGGCAAAAACGTGTTTGTCCTTTAGTTATATCTACGCGACGGATTTTACCAGCCCAACTGTACAGATCTTGAAATAAAGTGAAGTGAATTTTACAGAGATATTGTAGGTTAAATTGCTCGAATTCAGGCTCAAAATGTTCTGCTCGCACTTTTGTGAAATCTCTTTCAGCCAAGGCAAGAGTATCTTCGTCAGTAATCGATAACCGGTTAATCAATACCGATGTATTTGGGTAACAATCCGGATCATGACTAACACCATACTTATCTATCATAATATTGTATCAAACTTTCTATCTGTTCTTTTTCCGATTGAGTGCTCTTAGTTTCACGTTTTGTCGGCTCTATATCAAACCCTTCCAATTGAAGGCTTGCCTTGTAGTTACGTGAAGACAACCGCTTAAATTGTTTACGCATTTGATCTTTTGTTAGCTTTGATTCGGCATTTTCCGTCGTTTCAGCTTTTAGCATATGCGCTTCTTTTTGCATGATCTTCCTTGATGGGTATCTACTTCCAGTATTACAGGATTAAGAAAAAACGCCAATTGTCGCATTTAGGTATAAGGAGATTCAATTCTTTGACGTCACTGTTGTTTCAATTATTCGAAAAAAAAGCCACTCTGATTATAACCAGAGTGGCTTCTAAAACACTAAGCATGCATTACGTTTTTACTTAGCTGCAGCTTTGATTGCTGTTTCGATAAAGCCAGCAAAACTATGCCCATGATGTTCTAACATTTTGGGAAACATTGAAATTGGCGTCATACCTGGGAACGTATTAATTTCGTTCAGTAAGATTTCGTTATCTTCACTCAAGAAAAAATCAATACGAGAAAGATCTTTCAATTTCATCTGGGTAAAAGCTTTACGCGCATATTCACGAATTAACTCAACTTGTTCATCCGTTAAGTTTTCAGCTTCAACCGTTGTAACTGAATGGCTATCGGTACTGTATTTCTCTTCGTAGCTGTAGAACTTATCCTCAGGACAAGCAACTTCACCAGGCTTTGAAATAACCAGTTCATCACCGTATTGATATGCAGCAATTTCTAACTCACGCGGCTTAATTGTTTTTTCAATCAGCACTTGATTAGAGTATGTAAACGCATTGTTTACCGCTTCTGCCAGCTCATCTTTATTTGCGACACTGTAACAACCTACCGATGACCCCTGAGAGGCCGCCTTAATAAATACCTTACCCCAATCATCAAATGCTTTTGCTGCTAATTCGTGTGCAGCATCATCATTTTCACTTAAGAAAACATAGGGGGTATTCGGTATATTTAATGCGTCGAACCACAGTTTAGTGGTGATCTTATTAAAACAATTCGTGCTAGATTCAGCGTCACACCCCAAATAAGGCAGACCTGCCATTTCTAAAAATGATTGTAAGTCACCTGTTTCACCAGGGTAACCGTGAACACATGGAATAACGTAATTAATCGGTGTTTTTTCGTCGCCAATTTGAAGCGTACGATCGAGGTTTAGCTGGCACAATGCATTATTAGAATCAAACCAACCTTCCGTTTTCATTTCAACACGGGTGTAAGAAATCCCTTCAATGCTCTGTAATTGTTGCTCGATATAATTAGCCGATACGAGAGAAACTTCGTGTTCGGCACTGCCACCGCCGCAGAGTAATAAAACATGGATCGAGCTCATTTTCATCCCTTGTTGTACACTGTCGGTTAAAAGTATCGACCGACAAAATTAGTTTGTCTGTAATGGCGTATGCAGAAAAATGCAAAAAAGCACGCCAACACAATAAATAGAACCCCATATTAATAAAAAAAAGCGAACTATTGCACCTTCTCTTACTTCTATTGGTTAAATATCTCAGTTTTACACTTAAAGCCAGCCGATATGACCAGCTAAATAGCATTAATCAGCTGTATCGCTACTGTTAATTACTCGAATAACCTTCGCAGGCGTACCACCAACAAGAGTATCAGGCGGAACATCATGTGTAACAACACTACCTGCCGCCACGACTGAACGGGCACCAATGGTTACCCCCTGACAAATAGATACATTACCACCAATCCAAACATCATCTTCGACAGTGATTGGCTTACACCATGATTCCCATCGTCGACGAGATGCGTGATCGAGTGAATGTGTTGGAGTAAAAAACTGTGTCGACGGTCCAATTAACACATTATCGCCAATATAAATATCGGCATTATCTAGCATCACGATACCAGCATTCAGAAAGGTATTGTTGCCTATATGAATAGTTTTACCAAACTCGCAGCTAAAAGGCATGCGTATTACTGAGTTATCTCCAAAAGAGCCAAGTAGCTGCTTCAACAAAGCCTGATGTTGAGATGAAGGCGACGATCGTAGCTGAATAATCAGTAACTCTGATTGCTGACGCAAAGTATCAATAGATACATCATTGCCATCGTATAACAACCCTGATCGCATTTTCTCTAATTCATTCATCTTGTTTACTTAAAATTTATAACCAAAAGAAAAAGAGAGCTTTATTGCTCTCTTTTTAGGATTAATTCAATCGGGAAAGTTTTGGCGTAGATGAGGCTTTAATCTCATCTAGGCTACGAATAAAGGGGCCATAATTTTTAACATCTTGCGGTAAAGCATTAAGAAAGCGCTTAGCTTCTGCACGGCTATCAAATTGTCCGTACAATAAGGTGTACCACGGCAGTCCCTGTAACTCTTTTTTATTCATCCATACAGGTTGGTTCGACGGTAACTTATTCATGTAAGTTGTGAAGTTTTGATTATGGCTCAATGCGAGCACTTGAATGGTGTAACCTTGCTTTGTTACATTCGCGTACTTATAAACCGTTTTTTTAGGTTTTTCTACTGGCTTTACTGGCTCAGAAATAGCTTCTTCTGTGTATGCAACGGTTGTATCTTCCGTTGTTTTTTCAACTTTTGCTTCTTGCAGATGATCCATCATTGCAATTTGCTCTGCTGAATACACTTCTTCAGATGAAGACGTCGTCAGTTGCATTGTTTCTGAATCTGATGCACAACCCGCTAATACCGTAACTACGGCTAAAACAGCTATTTTTTTCATTACTTCTCTGCCAAAACGATATCTGCTTTTATTTTGCAGCTGTATGGATTACCGATCAACCCTAAGCTTAAGATAGATCAATAACTATCGGTCATAAGTCACATGAATTGGGTTCAATTAGCCATATAACAGCCGTACAATACTTCGTTATCAATAATTTTGGAGTTTTCAATGGCAGATCCTCATATTAAGTGCGAATTAGACGGGCTCGATAAACTTACCGTTCTACTGTACCGCTGCGCCCTTACCTTTTCTGCAATTATCATGTCTATTGTTGCATGGGAGCCTACATTTGCTATTCCAGCCTTGGTTATCGCGGCACTGATTGCATCATCAACGGTACACATTTACGACAAGCGTTTTCGTTGGCTGATTCAAGGCAGTGGCTTATTTGCAGCAGTATGGTTAATTTCAGGGTTATGGCAACCTTTAGCATTAGGGGCGGCGCTGTTTGCATTTAGTGCATTAGCGATTAAAGAATACTTCTGCTTTCAACTAAAAATATTAATGCTAACACCTGTTGCGCTTGCAGGATTTTGGTTCTGCCTCGTGTTCGGACAAGAACACATTAGCATTGCTTTTAGCATGTCTGGTTCAATTTTACTGGCGGTTACGGCTTTCTCTAAATGGCGTATGCCACTGCATTACGATATTGGTGACAAGACGCGTTACCAAGTATAAATCCCTCTCCGCTGTGTTTTTCAAGGTAGTTGGCACTCTTTACTTAAAATATAAACTCAAGGATGCTACGGATAGAAAGTCCTTGGGTTTGATCACAGCTCCCATACATTAGTCAGAAACTCCCCTCGTCATCCGCTAATATACCCAAGCTACCTCAAGATGCAGGATTCAGAGTGATATCAGCGTGTTTAATTCAAGAAAAATGTGTGTAGGAATGGCTTTCCCTTTCAAACACATTTGACGCAGAAGTAGATACGCTGAATCACTCCCGAAGGGCGAGTTTTGTTGGGCTCTATGCGGTGTTACTTATTTTCAACGTAGAGCGACTAGGTCTATAAATAAGTGTCTTGCCTAGAGCCCAACAAATTCTCGCTGAAACGAGCATCTTGAGGTAACTTGGGTATATCCTTATGATATTTCAATATAAATTCGGGGTGAGAATATGAACGGATTGGATAAACTGCTTAAGCCAAAATCCATTACCGTTATTGGTGCATCAGATAACCCAAATAGAGCGGGTAATGTTGTTATTCGTAATTTGCTCGCAGGGAGTTTTCATGGCCCAATAATGCCTGTTACCCCAAAGTATGATGCCGTTGCTGGCGTGCTTGCTTATCCAACTATTGATAGCCTTCCCCGAATTCCTGACCTCGCGATACTTTGTACCAATGCTCATCGTAATGCCGATATTATTGATCAGCTGGGTAAAAAAGGCGTGAAGTTCGCTATCGTCTTGGCGGCAGGTATGAATACAAGCGTTTCTTCAAAAGGTGAGTCAGAAGAAACAAAAATGTATAACGTCGCCAAGCAACACGGAATGCGTATTGTAGGCCCTAATAGTATGGGGCTAATCTTACCTTGGTTAAATCTGAATGCATCGTTTTCCCCTATTTCAGCCAATAAGGGTAATATTGCATTTATCTCTCAATCTGCTGCAGTTTGCACCACGATTCTTGATTGGGCGAAAAACAAAAGTATTGGTTTTTCTACTTTCCTTTCGCTGGGTGATGCGTGTGATGTTAACTTTGCAGAGTTGCTTGATTACTTATGCAGAGACAGTAAAACCGAAGCCATTTTATTGTATGTCGACTCAATAAAAGACGCTCGTCGATTCATGTCTGCTGCACGAGCGGCTGCACGAAACCGTAGAATTCTTGTATTAAAAAGTGGCAGAACAGAAGCTGGCAGTGCAGCAGCACACCTACATACTGGCGGTGAAATTGGGCTTGATGCGGTATATGATGCGGCTATTCGACGTTCAGGTATGTTACGCGTACACAATACCCACGAGTTATTCGCAGCAGTAGAAACATTAGCGCACTCAGTGCCGTTACGTGGTGAACGACTCGCCATCATCACCAATGGTGGCGGGCCCGCAATTATGGCGGTAGATGCCTTATCTGATCGTGGCGGAAAACTGGCAGTATTAAGCAATGAAACCATCGAGAAGTTATCAGACGTTTTACCCTCTTGCTGGTCACATGCAAACCCCGTCGATATTATTGGCGACGCTGATATCACACGATATGAAAAAGCTGTCAATGTATTGTTAGACAGCGATGATTTCGATGCGTTATTAATCATGCATTCACCATCAGCGATTGCTCCTGGTAATAAAACAGCACAACGTTTAACGGAAGTATTAGCAGCCCACCCTCGCACTAAGCGCTTTAATGTACTTACCAATTGGTCGGGTGAAAACGAAGCTGCGGAATCGCGTAAAATTTTCACTGAAGCGGGCTTTCCTGCTTATCGCACCCCAGAAAGTGCTATTTCAGCTTTCATGCACTTAGTCGAATACCGACGAAATCAAAAACAATTGATGGAAACACCTATTTCATTTGGTGATACATCGATTGTATCGGGTGAAAATAAACGTAACCCACGCCACGTTCACGATGTATTGAACCACTTGCTAGCACAAGATATCACTCATTTAGAAACACATGAAGTACGCCCTGTACTTGAAAGCTATGGCTTTAAAACACTACCAACATGGATTGCGTCTGACCCTGCTGAAGCCGTGCATATTGCAGAACAAATTGGTTACCCCGTTGCTATTAAACTTCGCTCACCAGATATTCGCCATAAATCAGAAGTACACGGTGTGTTGCTGCACTTACGTACTGCCGATGAAGTAGCCAATGGCGCACAAGCTATTTTAGATCGCGTCTCAATGAATTACCCGAGTGCACGTATCGATGGCTTATTAGTACAGCGTATGGCAAGCCGCTCTGGCGCACAGGAATTACGTGTTTCTGTTCACAATGATTCGGTGTTTGGCCCTGTTATTTTAATGGGTGAAGATGCTGCTGCGTGGAATATTCACAAAGATGCCGCTGTTGCGATTCCTCCTTTGAATATGGCGTTAGCCCGCTATATGGTTATCAATGCAATTAAAACGGGCAAAATCAGACAACGCAGTAGCCTTGAACAAATTGATATTCCTGCACTGTGTAATTTATTAGTGAAGATATCGCAGCTAATTATCGATTGCCCTGAAATCGTCGATTTTGATATTCACCCACTGTTAGCATCGGGCACTGATATGACAGTGATTGATGCATCAATGACGTTACATCCGTTCAGTGGCGACAAACAAGCACGCTTGGCTATTCGCCCATACCCCAAAGAACACGAAGAATCATTTACCTTAAAAGATGGGCGTAAAATATTATTAAGGCCAATCTTGCCAGAAGACGAACCCAAGCATAAAGATTTCATCTCGCATGTGTCTGTTGACGATTTATATAAGCGCTTCTTTTCAGATGTTGGTGAGTTTAATCATGAAGCATTAGCTAATTTCACCCAAATTGATTACGACAGAGAAATGGCATTCGTCGCCACCAGCCTAATCACCAACAATGAAGGAAAACCAGAAGAAATTATCATTGGTGTTACTCGCGCTTTATCGGATCCTGAAAATATAGAGTCTGAATTTGCGATCTTAGTAAGATCTGATTTGAAGGGTGTAGGCTTAGGCCGGATCTTAATGGAAAAAATCATCCGTTACTGCACACAAAGTGGTGTTAAAAGAATAACCGGAATGACGATGCCGTCGAACCGAGGCATGATAATGCTCGCCCAAAAGGTGGGTTTTGAGATTGACGTTCAAATGGCTGATGGCGTTGTTGAAATGCTCTTGCCATTAGCAAGCAAAACACCAGCATAACTTTCAAAAAATACGAGTTAATAACGATAAAATTCACCGTTATTACTCGCCTTCTTATTTAACCTTAACGACACAATTCTAGTGCTAGTATACAACCGAAAAGTATCACCAAAAATCAACGCTGAATTAAGTATCAGTTAAGCTGTTTTTTCCAAAGCTTTTCAATATTTTTAATACACCACACTTTCGCCTTGCCCATTTGGTTCCGATTCCATGCAAGCACCATATCAAGCTCGTAGATGGGATCGTCACCAATAACTTCCAACTGACCGCTATCAAGTGCCGACTTGGCATAGCACATCGGTAATGTACCAATCCCCATGCCTGTTTTCAGCGCCGCTAGCTTATCATTCATGGTACTGACAGTAACAAGTGCTTGTTCTTCAAGAATATTATGCGACATAGGTGGCATATTGCGTGCCGTATCAGCAACCGCAATCGCAAGGTACTGTTTACGAACAGCAGGATCTAATGGATTTTCTTGTTTATGAATAGGATGATCAGGGTGAGCAACCCACAGCGTCGCTAATTTACCTAACGGTTGAATTTTCACTTCAGGAGGTGCAACAGTCGGTGCAGGAGCAATCAATAAATCGGCCCGATCTTGTGCTAATGCTTCCCAACAACCTGCAAGAATCTCTTCTTTAAAGCGAATACGTGTTTTGCTTTTTTTCCCCAATTCTGCCACCAGCGGTAGCATACTATTTACGCTCACTAGCCCATCATAGGCAATTGTTAAATCAAGCTCCCATCCATGCGCGAGGGCACTTGCATCTGCAATCATTTCATCGGCAGCTAATAATAATAACCGGCCACGTTCAAGCAACAATTGCCCTGCTTTGGTAAAAACAGCTCGGTGTCCTGAACGATCAAAAATAACTAAATCCAGATCTTGCTCAAGCTTCTGAACTTGATAACTCAATGAAGATGGTGCTCTGCCTAATTCTTCTGAGGCTGCTGCAAAGCTTTTCCGACGATCTATCGCATCAAGTACGATCAAAGCTTCAAAAGATAATAATTTATTCACGACATCTCCAATCTATGAATTATTTAGCGTATATATGCCACTATTAATTAATAGAAATCAAACACTTTTTGCACAATAATGACACGTTATAGGTCACTGGTTTTTAAGTCAACGCTTTCAGGAGGACATACAAGCATAGCAGCAATTTCTCATTGATTGATTACACTTATTCTTTTTATTACATCATGGATGTTCACGACTATGTATATAAAGCACCCCTTTTCTTCCTTATTAGGTTTTTCTTCCCAGTGTATGTATTACACTGCTATTTTGTTACTGACTAATTCGTTTTCAGCGCATGCCAATTCCGAACAAGTAGACACTGCTATTTCGACCAAACAAGCTTCGACAACATCAGTAACATCTGTCCCTACCGTTACCTACCAATATCTTGAACCCACTTCAGCGAAAGATAAAAAAGCAATGCAATTGATTAAGCAATCAGATGCGATAAATATGGTAAGTGATATAAGCCGCCAGCATGTGCAATTTTCACCCAAGCTCACTATTGTTTTCGGTGCAAAGGATGGCCCTCTTTATGATCCAGAAATCCATCAAATTCAGATTCCCTATCAATACATCAATGACGCGATGATACGCTTTACCCAAAACCATTATGCAGAAACAGGCGTAGATGAAGTTCAAGCGACACTCGATACCTTAGCGCATACATTACTTCATGAATTAGGCCATGCATTTATCGCAGACAGAGACATTCCTATTTTGGGCAAAGAGGAAGATGCCGTCGATAATTTTGCAACAATAATACTACTTCACTATGTCGACAATGGTGCCGACATTGCAATCAGCTCGGCTGACCTCTTCGCTTTTGAAGATCAAGACATAGACACATTTGATGACCTCGATTTTATCGATGAGCATAGTTTAGATATTCAACGTTACTTTCATATGTTGTGCTTAATCTATGGTAGTGATCCTGACGAATATAAAAGTTTACTATCAGAAATCGATGATGGATCACGACAAGAACGTGAAGATACCTGCATCTATGAATATGAATCAATCTCTCGGAATTGGCTAAGATATTTAAACTAACCTCGTCACTAAAATTAGGCATCCTGCCGCATTCAAATAATCAATAAAGTGAATATAATTTCAGAGACATAAGTATTACCCTCGGTAATTTTCTAACCTTAACGATAATTTAGTCATTAGAGTGAATAAGCGGGATTTCTATAAGAGTGTGATCTACATAAAAAAATATCTATCCAATGTTGTTAGAGTATTGCCTCTATAAACGAAAAGTAAACCGTATTCAAAGCAAATATTAAGGATAATACGCATGACACCGAAATCTCTTACAGATACCATTTTATCGTTAAAGCAACACACTGCTCAAATCATAGAGATATCGAACCAAAGCAGTGATGATGTAATATCTCATGATATTCGCGAAATGGCGCTAACCGAATTGCTCGAAATAGAACACACGATAGAACATATTGAACACATAAAAGCATCCCTTAACACGGCAATCAATGCGCTTGATACCGACAATAAATACTTACTCAAAGATGCGTTATTTTCAGCCATGCATGCAATTAACCATCAATCGCCAGTGAGATCTTTTGACAAATACGAAAGCGCCCCTTCTCTTGCTGGATAAATCGTCAGAGCGGTATAAACAAATTGATCGCACAAAAGAAGCCCTCACAGTTTGAGGGCTTCTTTATTTAAATGCTTAGTTATGAAAGCTTACCGATTTGGCTACTTAATCATTTAAGCTAGCGCGATTACATTAACCATTTCCACCAAATGAATATCGCCAAGAAGCCAAATAGATACGTTAAGCCCGCCCAAGATAACACTTTCATCGAACGGCTCATCGATAACTCTTCAGGCAGCTTAGTACGTGTTACCAGCAAGTAGTTAACTAAAGCAAAGATTGGCGTGGTCATGAATGCTAGTATCATCGCGAAATCAAGCATAGGCATAAGCGCCGATGTGAAGAATAGTAAGATTCCCATTGCACAGCCGCCAACAATTAGCATCCAAGTATTATGGTAGCGACGCTGATCAAGCTCTTTCTTCTGAATCAGTAAATTGGCTTCTGCTAATGCACGTGAATAGCCATCGATTACCGTAATAGTACTACCAAAGATACAAAAGAAGGCGATAACCGCAATAAGGTAGCGAGACCACTCACCAATCGTTGAGGCGTACATACCCACCAGCTGATGCGAGAATCCAATGCCTGATGTTTTCAGCTCTGCACCATTACCGTTTAATACTAATGCCCCTAAGGCTAAAAAGACGATAGCCAATAATGCAGTGCCAATATAGCCTACATTAAAATCAAACAAAGCCGATTTCGCCGTTACATTTTGCTCTTTACGTTGGCTCTTCAACCACAAAGACGTCAAACATGAAATTTCAATTGGGGCTGGCATCCATCCCATCATGACAACAAGAAAACCAATAGAGGCAATAGCCCAAGGTGATGGTGCTTCAAAATCAGCAGGTGCAACACTGCCCTTACTCACCGCCACTATCACCGCACTTACCGTTGCGATAACAAGTACAACCATGATGGTTTTCGACAGTGCATCAAGCGCCTTATAATGCCCTGCAAACAAAATAGCCAGACATGCCACCATCACGACACCCGCTAAAGTGGTTAACGGTAATTCGAATGGTAAGAAATACCCTAATAAGCTCGCACTAAATAGCAGCAAGGCTGCCGTATTCACAATACCTGAAATTAAGTTAAGCCCAGCGAATAACCATAAGTAACCGCGTCCCATTTCACTGTAACCTTGAATAAGGCTATTACCCGTGCCCATCGTATATTGAACACCAGCTCTAAAAAATGGGTATTTGAAAAAGTTAACTAATAGAATTAGTCCCGCCAATTGCCAGCCGAAAATTGCCCCCGCCTTCGTCGAAGCAACAAGGTGTGATCCGCCAACAGCTGCTGTTGCCATCATAATGCCAGGACCAAGGGAATGTATCAGTTGTTTTAACCGGTTACTCGGCACTGAACCAATTGAAGCTGAAGCGGTATTTTGCATAATCACATCCTGATGATTTTTATAGTTGTTTTATTTATATTTTTTTTAGTGCTTTCAGATTATTTCTTAACGCTGATAGCCTTTTTTCTCAGTTTTAAACAAAATTAGCAACCCTTCAAAATAACCCGTAAAGTGAATAAAACCACAAAATAATCAATACCCAGTTATTACCTCTATTTTATGAGTGTGTAACAGATCTGTTATCAGGTATAAATGATAAAAAAAACAATAAAAAAAACCTTTTATTTCAGTACTATTTGAGAAAAGCAGAATTTACATCTAGATAACTCTCACTCACCTCGGCGGCATACCGATAGTGGAAAATAGTACGACTCATTGGTATAAAACCTCACCCAAGTACTATTCTTGGTTTTCTCTCTTTAATATGTACATTTCTTCTCAAAACATTTTTCTCATAATATAGACGAAAAAAATCCGCCTAATACACGCTTCACGGTTTATGCTTAAAAGACCTTATCAGACAGCTATCTACCTGATACAGATAATAATTATGTCCCGTAATAACACATTCAAATTCATTGGGAAGTGCATAGAAAACAAAACGAATAGAAAAAGGAACACAACAAAACACCAAACAACGCATTTATAGGGTGAAGTAATTACTGAAGGATATGACGCAAACCGAATCTGACGTTCCATTAAAAACAACGAGTTCAACACCATCAAGAACTCACAAAAAGCGTTACCTACGCTTCATTCTGCTGTTTTTATTAATCAGCCTTTTACTACCCAGCATTTTCATTCCACCTTGGCTAGCCACTAAAGGGATAGAGATCATCTCAATTTCAGGCGTAAACTTTAAGAATGGTTTAATGATAGAGAAGATCTCTGTAGTGATAAGCCAATATAGATTAAGGTTCACCAACATTTCTGTCGGGCGATTTATTGATAATGAAAGTGCTATATCTGCCGCCTCGTGGCGTTTATTTGCAGAAAAGACAGACATTCGATTACCCACAAAGCTAGAGGGTACGCTAAATAAGCAAGGGATACGCCTACAATACATTCACTTATTCGACACCTCACTCAACTTTACCGATTTATCTTCCCCCTATATATTCAGCGCCCACGCTAAACGTATCACCACTGCTGCATTTCATTCTGACGGAACAGAACTTAGAGCAAAGCAAGCCGTTAACAATGTGGATTTAGTGCTCGCGACACAACCAGACTTCACGATCAGTGGGATGATTCAACAAGGGGACTTTTCACTCTTTTTTCCTAACTTAAAAACATCACCCCATTATCCTCTTCAATTTAGTAAAGCTAACTTTTCAATTGCTTGGCGTCCTAACAGTACACCGTTATCCATTCATATCGCTAAAATTGAACCAAGGTGGAAAACCATTAATGAAGGGTTTAAACAGCACGTTACCAATGCATCGCTAGAAATGGATATCAACCGCCCAACAAAAACCATGATGTTACATGCAGACACGGCCTTACTCGATCAACCTACCCGACTGCCTAGCTTTATCGAACAACCTGATAACGAAAACAAAAGCATTCATTTAGGGCAAACCATTGCAAACCTCGCCCAATTGCCCTTTAAAAAGCTAAAAGTGAAGAAGTTTACTTACGGACAATTGATTCTTGATGCCAAGCTCGTGCTTGAAACACCAACACTACAATCAGGAAAAAAATCTAAACTGGCGAGGTTCACTCTAAAAGGTAAAGCACTCGCACCCAAGCCTTACAACCTTAATGTACACATCAAACATTTAAATCAAGACGATGCGTATTTTACTGGCTTGATGTCGGGTCCTAAAGGTAATTCACTTAACTGTAAGGCAAACATTCGCTTTAGCCAGCCATTACCTAAAGACCTAACCTGTACTGCTGATTTTAAAAATACCAAAGATATTACCGAACGATTCAAACTCAACAATATCCCCAGTGCGAAGCTCATTCACCCTATTGTTATTACAGCAAAGCAATTGGAGAGTGATGAGAAAAACGTGGTGATTGATAACAAAGTAATCGATGCAAAGTATCAGATCGACATATCATTGCCAAAATCGTTGCCCGTCGAACTCAATCATTATGCTGTGTATGTGGCAGGACTATTTACCAACAGTTCCACGACAACAAGTACACCGCGTGAATTCACTAAACCTAATTCACCGTTACAAACTGTTGCCAATATCGAACTCATAACAGACGGACAATTACGTTTAATCGCGCGATACCATAAAGAAAACTTCAAATTAACCTTAATCAATAAGTCGGAAATAATACGCTTAAAAAACAAAAAGACACAATCAGAAATTACACATGTATTCAAAGTATTAACGTGCGAAAGCGAGACACCACAACACACGTTACAATGTCACATAAAGGGGGATGTAAAAGCGAGAATAGCGTTTTTGTCTCCCATCGAAAATCTGCATTTAAAAACATTTTCGCTACGTTCAAATCTCGATATGCAGTTAGGCAGTAATACTGCGATCTCTTTTCTTGATACTCAAATAGCAAGCGAGCGATTAGTCTATTCCGGTCATCCTGAGTTTCTGGTTTCTGAAGCCTCTAATGCCCAATTAAGCATCGATAATCTATTACTCAACTACAACACAGTGGATGGCTTAACATTAACCCAAGCCAAACCAACAGATGCCTCTTTTTCTGCGAGTTTATATGCAGAAAAAATCATTAATAACGCCCCTATTTCAGAGAAAAATCACCAACAGATTGTAGCTAAAAACACACCGATTCCCACTCAAAAATACAGTGGAAAGCTTGAACTTAGCATCGCTGAATTTCGTTTAAACAAGCCTATTGATAAGCCACTAAAACTAAAAAGTAATTATCGAACAACAATAAGCATGAAACAGAATCAGCAACGCTTACCCCCTTTTTCTAGCCAAGGAAACCTTTCTTTCAACCCTGAAAAACTAATAATCACGGGTGATTTGACCAATTACAAAGCAGCACGTTTAGTCCGTTTTACCGTGAATTCTTATCTGAAACGTCAAAAAACCCAAATAGAGTTACACCGTAATGAAGTCTCCTTTTCATCAACTAACTCTTTGAAAAAACACTTTTTGCCACATTTACCGATTGATTACGATCTTAACCAAGGCTCTGTTGCCTTGCAGGCAAATATTCTTATCGAAAAAGGGGTTACCTCTGGAGATATATCACTCTTTGCAAATAGTTTGTCGGGCTACTATAGAGGATTTCATTTTGCGAATGTCGACTCATCGACCACACTATTATTTTCTCCTCAGGGTATTAAATCAAAATTTCCCATTAGTATTCATGCCGAATTAGTACATTTAGGCGTGCTATTCAGCAATGTTTCTATGGTATTTGAATTAGATACAGCAAAAGAAAAATACCAGTTACACCGTGTATTTGCAGAGGTTTTCGGGGGCAATATTAGTACGCACAATGTATCAAGTAATAGCCTTACTACGATTGAACGTATCCCTATCGTGATACATAACCTGCACCTTGAACAAGCCTTGGCACACATCGAGCATGAAGAAATAGAGTTAACGGGTATTTTAGATGGTCAAATCCCATTGGCTATTCATGACGGTTTGCCTGTTGTAACGAATGGTAAACTACACTCTCGCTACCCTGGTGGCGTATTACGTTACTTAGAAGGCTCGCGTATCGACAAAAATGTAGAGGCAGCAGGAGAAAATAGCATACTAGTCGTTAGTAAGATTCTCAAAAATTATAACTACGACGCGCTTGCTATTGATATAGACTATTCTAAAGAAGGTAAATTAAAAGCAAGTTCACGATTTAAAGGTCGTAATCCTCAGTTTCAAAATGGAAGACCTGTGAATTTAAATCTGAATATTGAAGACGACATTCCAGCATTACTAAAAACGATGAACGCTATCGATTCATCAAAATTGGAAGGTCTATTTTTAAAACAATTGGGTATAGATGAGTAGCTATTTTTTCGCGCGAGCATTAAACAAAGGCTAAGAAGGTTACAGCCCCATGGATATACAACTAAAGTTTTCGTTCATACTCACGGTTCTTACATTGGTACTAATGTTATCGATGACGACTGGCTGTACGCCAACCGTACAGGTAGCAGCATCCGATAAGCCCATCGAAATTAACCTCAATGTTAAGATTGAACATGAAATCAGAATAAAAGTTGATAAAGAAATTGATGATTTATTTAGTGATGATGATGTATTCTGAATGCGCAGGGAGAATGCCATGAAGAATTTACTACTAATTTGTATCGCAATATTCATGAGTACAAGTGTATTCGCACTTGACTTACAGCAAGCTAAATCACAAGGCTTAGTGGGTGAAACCAATAAAGGCTATATTGCTATTGTCACCTCTAGCGCATCTTCTGATGTCAAAAAACTCGTTTCTCAAGTCAATTCACAGCGTAAAAATAGCTATAAAAAAATTGCTGTCTCTCACGGATTAAGCGAAGCAGAAGTCGGTAAGCTTGCCGCAAAAAAAGCACTCGAAAAAACACAACGTGGGCATTATTACCAAACACCTTCGGGAAAATGGAATAAGAAATAATACCTTTACTTTGTAAATCTTGGGTTTATTTCTTGCTTTGATTTAATAGATATTTTACCGTGATCAAGATGAAAAGCTATTTAGAGCTTTTTAACCATACGTTCAATAATACTGAACCCCTGCATCAAAAGATTTAAATCTACGGAATGTTTTTCAGCACGTATACTGCTCTTACTTTTATTTCCTCATTTTAGTGTAATCAATGTCTTCTAATAAGCCTTCTCGTAAACCACATACCTTTCAGTTCAGAGGGAAGCAACTTCAAGCGTCTGACTCTCTGTTTTTTATCATTGCGCTTTTATGCCTGCTGCCTATTATCAGCTCACCAGTCGCGCTGATCTTAGGCTTTACATTAGCCAGCTTTGGATTTGTTCCAACTAAACTAAACATAGCCGCAGCCACTAAAAAATTACTCGCTTACTCAATCATCGGTCTTGGTTTTGGTATTCATCTCGACCAAGCAATAGCAGCAAGTACACAAGGTTTTGGTTTAATTGTTGGCTCAATATTTTTCACTCTGACTTTCGGTTGGTTTCTTACAAAAGCGCTACGTTTAGACCAAAAGACCGGACATCTAATTGCTTCTGGCACGGCGATTTGTGGTGGCAGTGCCATTGCAGCAGTCGCCCCTGCAATTAATGCTCGAGATGATCAAACCTCTTTAGCATTAGCGACGGTATTTGTACTGAACTCCATTGCACTGTTTATCTTCCCAGCGATTGGTCATTTACTTGAAATGAGCCAGCACGCTTTTGGCACTTGGGCTGCTATTGCTATTCACGATACATCATCGGTGGTGGGTGCTGCGGGCGCTTACGGTGATGAAGCATTACGAACGGCCACAACAATTAAACTGGCACGTGCATTATGGATTGTGCCCATTGCCTTTTTAAGTGCATTACTGTTCAAAGGAGACAATAAGAAAATTGGTATTCCTTACTTTATTTTGTTTTATTGCCTTGCGATTGTATTCGCGCACTTTGTTCCGTCTTTAGAAAATATTTATAGCCACATATTCGTTGCCTCTAAACGGTTATTAGTTGTGTGCTTATTTTTAATCGGTTCAGGCATTACCATTCAGAAGCTACGCGCTTCAGGGTTGAAGCCGCTGCTATTAGGCGTTTTACTCTGGGTGGCTATTGGCGTGGGCTCTTTAAGCTATATCTTACTCAATGTCGCCTAGGGCGTGTTGAGGTTTCAAGATTCGGCCTGCTGAGAGCGATTTTTTCAGATAACAAGGCAGAAATTGCAAAAAAAAACGAGTGCAGCCGCACTCGTTTTATTATGGGGTAATATCGATATTTTTACTGTTGGTATAATCTAATCTGCTTTAAAAACGGGTGTGCTCTCATTATCGCTTTCGTTATTCTGTTTCTTTTGCTGCTTCTTATCTGATGATTTAACAGCTCGAATCCACACCAAGGCTAATAAAACCAAAAAAGCGGTAAGATCTAATAATGCCGTTACTAAGCCTGATGTCATCAAAGACCCAAGTATCAACAATAAAACAACCACGGCACCAATCCATTTATACATAAGTACTATCCTTCTTTTCTGTTCTATCATTATCGTGAAAGATCAGGTAGAAAGAAAAATACTGTTTACCTCTATGACATAAACAAAAGCTATAAGTGGCGAGGTTTTAATATCTGTTTTGATATAAGGCGAATATTAAGACAGACCCTAGCACTTTGCGATAGGCATCTAGCCCTTAAAAATTGAACATCAAATTGATTGAAGCGTATTTATCACATCGATTTGATGCCTAATAACACTTTCGATATGAGTTCACGCAATTAATTTATTGACTGAAACGATACTTCAACTTTAAAGCAATACTATCAACGTCATTAGCATCGATAAAATATCGCGTTACTCCTAGTCCAACCATCCAGTTTTCACTAATCTCTGACTCAATATCAAACCCTAAGTAAGGGTCTATACCATCATCACTCTGTTTAATCGTGCTTCCCTGCACCGCACTGTCACATAAGCAGCTTTCAAAGTCAGTCTTCCAGTACATTCCCCCTACAGTAGCATTTACAGTAAAGGTATCAGCCTGCCAGAGAGAATAACTCACATCAATCCCGACACCACTTACCAGTACAGGGGTTATTTTGGCTACATCCTGATGGCTTTCATCTGCTACCATACTGTCATTAATTGTGGCACTTCCTTTCCCTTGATCTATGTAACGAGCAACCAGCTCCCACTTAGCATTCAGTGAATAGCCGACCCCAATAGACCAAAAAAAATCAGTCCCATCACTATTAGTAACGGAACTGGCTTTCACATCCGATCGTTCATGTGCATTGCTGTACCCAAGATCTGTTTCAATAAACCAATTTGCTTGGCTGTTAAAACTTATAAGCGCAAGTAACCCAAGCCCTATTTTTCGACCATAACGACGGGTTAAGACCAACAATAACAGTAACAAAGTTCCCCCTTCACCTACACTACCGCCCGCCGAGTTCTCAACCACACCGGAACGCTTCAAAGTAATCTGCACTTTCACTACCGCCAACGCTTCTAGTCCGCTATCGTCACGAATTCGGTAAGTTATGGCATCAACCCCTTCGTAACCAGCCTTAGGTGTATAAGTCAACGTCTGGTCACTATTGATTATTACTCCTCCTTCCTGAGCTGTTGCTGAGATAACGGTTAGGCTATCACCATCAGGATCAGTGTCGTTACTCAGCACATTAATAATCAATGCGGTTTGATCATCGGTTTCAGCCTGATCATCAACGGCTATAGGTGTCAAACTATTCACGATATTTACCGTTACATTGGCAAAAGCAGTACCGCCATTGTTATCTGTAATGCTATAGCTAACGGTTGCAACACCATAAAATTCATCTTCTGTGGTATAGAACAGTTGATTGTTGCTTATATCTACCGTTCCGAAATCTGCACTAACGTTAACAATATTGACTAAATCACCATCAGCATCACTATCATTACTTAGCACATCAATATGTACACTGCTATTGAGGCTGATTGTGGCTGTATCGTTCAGGGCGATTGGCAATGTATTACCACTTGCTCTTACAGCAACACCGCTGGGATCAACAACAGTACCGTTCGCAATACTGTCATCATCATTCGGACCACCATCTTGAATTGTTACTTGAACACACCAATAGCCCTCTGTTAATCCTCGAACCCAAGTATGATCGCCTGGAGGTGGACAATAACCAGACTCTCCCTCACTCGAAGAGAGGTAATTAAACTGATCGATAGTAAAATCAATCCAGCCACTTTCTTTTTTAAACTTTCGATAAACTGCATTGGCCGGTATAGGTAGGCGCTGAGGAAAAACAACCTGATAACTCTGTCCAACTTGAGGTAGCCCATAAGCAATAAAGTCGAAAACCCCACCGATATTTTCTGCTTCCTTATCAGCGCTTAGTTTGGTGGCAACCTCGCTATCTAGCAGCTGAATCCCCCCCGTTTCATTACCTGAAATTGAATTTCCTTTTCGTAAGCATACACCCGGCTCACCTTCAACAAGATAGCGCCCAGATTCTATAGCCTGTTCCTGTATAACGTTACATTCACTGATCGCATCTTGGTAATCTGGAATACCATCCAGATCCGAATCAGAGAAACCTTCTTGATTATCTGGGATCAAATCACCATCAGTATCTTCAGCGCCTAGCACCGCTAGCTGTTCGACCACCTCGATATAGATATCTGTCGATATTGATAATGATTCTACTGCATCGTCGGTGACCTTTAAGTTAAGTACATAAATGCCTGGAGTCAGTAATTCTGGAGAGAAAATATACTGTTTAGCTTCTGTGCTGGTGTTGACCAACAACGGTTCTTGACTGCTCCATAAATAATCGTGGCTATCACCCACATTGCTGTCTGTCACTTCCGTGAGAATAGTGACATCCTTATCGCTACTCTCTATAAGCTGTCGCAGCTCAGATTGCTGGGAAACCGATATCGCGACTTTCGGGGCTATGTTCTGCTCAAGAATAGACAATGTATGCGTATTTTTACTGCCTAAATTACTCGTAGATTCAAGGGTGATGGTCAGTGACTCTTGACCTTCATCTTCGAGGTCATCAAAGATAGTGAATTGAATCTCGCCGACTCTGCCGCTTTCAATGACGACACTACCATCGCGAAGATCATGATCGCTATCATCACTACTTCCAGAGACGGTATAAGGGATCACGACAGGATAGCGTGGTGACAAACCATTCAGATAAACATGAACTTTGTGTGATGTGCCTTCTGTCGTATCGCTATTTTTCTCTATTTCCACCAACGGATGGACAGTCACCTTCTGGCTGGCTTCCGCAATATTGCCTTGTGAATCTTCAGTGCGCCAATAGGCGATGTTATTACCTGGCTGGAAGAAAGTTTGGCTATTTACTAATGAGATTGGTAAAGCCTTACCACTGTTGTCATAGGCTTTCGCCACACCAAGGGCCACTTTGGTAAACAATGCGTTAGCATTCAACTCAACATCCTCTGGAGGAGTGATTTGTGGCCCCTGTAATGCGCTGCTTTCTATCGTTAAGCGTACCAGCCCTATATCACTTCCGCCGTTTCCATCTATAACGTTGTATCTTAGTGTCACCGTTCCGTTTTGCTTAGCGCTAAACAATACTCTGTCGTTAATAATGGTAACGGTCCCCCACGTAGCACTGACCCAGTCGAGTCGCAAGCTATCATTATCAACATCACTATCATTACTCAGTACGTCAAGGGAATAACTGCCGCTACTATTACCTTCCATCACATAGCTATCATCACTTGTTACTGGAGAATCATTAACAGCAGCAATCGCGAGATCCACAGTGTAGGTTGCGGAAGATGACTTTCCATCCGTTACCTGATAACTAAAGACATCGTTTCCGTAATAATTGACATAAGGAGTATAGATCCAACGTTGACCATTATCGGTTGGCTCTAGTGAGCCATGTTGTGGCTGGGTCATCGTTAATAGGCTCAAGGTAGCACTATCCACATCCTCAAGATTAGGTTCGATTGTGATACTGCTGTCTTCATTAACGTTCACTGAAAGATTTTCTGCTATTGGTGCATCATTCACGTTACTCACAGTGATACTAAACGTTGGTAAAGCAACACTTTCTTCACCATCAGTGGCACTAATAACAATGTTACTCACAAGACCAACATCATTATTTGTTGGCGTGCCACTTAACGTTCCTGTCGATGCATCAAAGTTTGCCCAGATTGGCTTGTTGATAATAGAGAAACTTAAAGCGTCATTCGTATCAATATCGTCAACTTGTGGTGTGAATGTATAAGCCTCATCTTCATTAACGTGAGTTGATGGAGAGCCTGTTATCGTGGGCGCATCATTAACATTCGTGACTGTGATTGCAAAAGCGGGTAATGCAACCGTTTCTTGTCCATCACTAACACTCATTTCAATATTAAGGTACGTTCCAACATCTGCGTTATTTGCCGTACCGCTCAATACGCCACTAGATTCATCAAACGTCAGCCAAGCGGGTCGGTTGGTTATACTGAATGTCAGCGTATCTTCATCAACATCATTCGCTTGAGGGATAAAACTGTAACTTTCACCCTGAGCAACCTCTGTATTAGGCGTGCCCGATAGCGTAGGTACATCGTTAACCGACTCTATTGTTATGCTCACTTGTGCACTATTTGATAGTGCATTTTCATTATCACGGATGGTATAAGTGAAATTGTCACTGCCCTGACTGTTTTCATTCGGCGTGTAAACCAGCGTGCCATCACCATTATTGATTAGCACTCCACTTGTAGGTGCAGAGTCAATAGTGAGAGCTGTCGTATCGAGACTCCCGTCCACATCACTGTCGTTGGCAATCACGTTTATCGTAATTGCATTATCTTCTGTTGTTATAACACGATCATCGTTTGCAAGTGGCACATCATTCACCTGTTGCACCGTAATCGTCACCTTCGCAGTATTCGACAATTTGCTCTGTTCATCACTCACCTGATAGGTGAAGTTATCTTCTCCACTAAAATTTGTTGCGGGTGTAAAAGAAATAGTCCCATTTCCTGCTACACTCACGCTACCCTGTGAAGGTGGGCTAATAACGCTAACACTGCTGAAATCTAACTGGCCGTCAATATCATTATCATTCCCTAAGACATTAATTGCATGCGTGCTATCTTCAAGCAAAGTCGCAATGTCGTCATTGGCGACAGGGGCATCATTGACACTATTAATTATCACATCAACGGTTACCTCTTCCGACGTCGCATCTTCATTATCTTTCACGATATAAGTAAAACTGTCTGTTCCATAGACGTTAGCTTTTGGGGTATAACTCACAACACCAAGTTCAGACACACCTATAGTGCCCTCTACTGGCTGGCGAACTACCGCAACGGTTGTGATATCCACAAAGCCATCTATATCACTGTCATTAAGCAATACCGCAATCTCTACCATCGTGTCTTCATCGGTGACTGCGTTATCAGCTAGTGCCACTGGTGCATCATTAATACCCGCAATATTAACTCTTACCTCAGCAGAATTAGACAGACGCCCAGTGCTATCCCGTACTGTATAGCTAAATACATCACTTCCCGTGTAATCTATCTCTGGTTCATAGAGGATCTGACCACTTTCTACGGTGGCTACACCATGCAAAGGTTGAATAGCCACTATCAATGTGCTGCTATCCATACTGTCACCAGTATCGGAATCCGTGTCGTTTGCTAGAACATCGACGATAATAGGTTCATCTTCATTCGTTTCCGCTACATCGGCAACAGCAACAGGATCATCAGCGACCGCGGTTACGGTGATAGTGACCTTCGCAACTGCCGACTGACCTCCATATACATCGTCTACTCGGTAATAAAAAGTATCAATGCCAGAATAATCATCATCAGGCACGTACGTCACCACGCCTGTACCAGTGTTCACGCTAGTGCTACCGTGAGTTGGTTGAGTCATTACCGTGACGCTCGCGAGGTTTATTTTGCTATCACTGTCGCTGTCATTATCCAGTACCGCAATTGCGACACTATTATCTTCAGCAACTGACTGGGTATCATCCGTTAAAATCGGGACATTGTTACCAATGGTAAAATTGTAGGTAGTCGTATCACTGATACCCGCGAAGGTGTTACCCGCCATATCGAGTAACGCATCAGACGAAAAATTGACATAGTAGCTATGTGTGGGGATAAAAGCGGTACTGGGATTAATCGTCACCTGTGCACCATCAATCAAAACCTGACTACTGCTTAGACTGATCGTTTCCAGTAAACTAGTTTCAGCTTTATCATATATGCTGAGGCTACCCACTCCTGAAACCATATCTTCATTGAAACCCAACACCAATGACGCATTAATCAATACGTTATTCGCATCATCATCCGGTGTTAAAGACTGAATATAAGGACGTAAGCTATCATATTGAAGGGTTAATTGTTCGGCAGCTAGGCTAGCATTGCCAGATAAATCGGTGAAAGCACCCGTTGATACCGTTACTGTTACCGCTCCGTCATTTAATGGCGTTAATGTTGCGCTGTAACTCGCACCGCTGCCGCTAAAGCTGCTTAAATTTCCGCCAACAACCGTGATATCACCCTCAACAAAGTCAGAACTGGCTTCACTTAAAGTGAAGGTCAACGCCGCGGTTTCACCTGCTTTCAGGCTTGGTTTGTCACTGATAATGTTGATAGTTGGCAACAAGGTATCAAGCGAAATACTAAGCTGAGTTGCCGCAGTATTGTCATTACCCGCGCTGTCGATAAAGGTATTCGCGGCCACATCAATGGTCGCTGCCGCGGTGCGATCACTGTCAGGCGTGAAGATCGCTGAATAGCTGGTGCCGCTGCCCGTAAAGGCACTTAGGCTTCCGCCCACAACAGAGATATCGCTTGCGGCAAAGTCACTGCTGGATTCACTTAATATGAAGGTTAATGTCGCGGTCTCACCTGCTTTCAGGCTCGGTTTATCACTGGTAATGTTGATAGTTGGCAGCAAGGTATCCAGTGTAAGCGAAAGCTGAGTTGCCGCGGTATTATCGTTGCCTGCGCTGTCGATAAAGGTATTCGCGGCCACATCAATCGTGGCTGCCGCGGTACGATCACTGTCTGGCGTAAATACTGCCGAATAGCTGGTGCCGCGACCGGTAAAGCTACTCAAACTACCGCCAACTACGGTAATATCACCGTTCGCAAAGTCAGAACTGGCTTCGCTTAAAGTGAAGGTTAATATCGCGGTCTCACCGGCTTTCAGGCTCGGTTTATCACTGGTAATGTTGATAGTTGGCAACAAGGTATCAAGCGAAATGCTAAGCTGAGTTGCCGCGGTATTGTCATTACCCGCGCTGTCGATAAAGGTATTCGCAGCCACATCAATCGTGGCAGCCGCGGTGCGATCACCGTCTGGCGTGAAGGTCGCTGAATAACTGGTACCACTGCCCGTAAAGGCGCTTAGGCTTCCGCCTACAACCGTGATATCACCGTTCGCAAAATCTGAACTGGCTTCACTTAAAGTGAAGGTCAACACCGCGGTTTCACCGGCTTTCAGGCTCGGTTTGTCGCTGCTGATAGTGATGGTTGGCAACAAGGTATCCAGTGTAAGCGAAAGCTGAGTTGCCGCAGTATTATCATTGCCTGCGCTATCGATAAAGGTAGTCGCAGCGACATCAATCGTCGCTGCCGCGGTGCGATCATTATCCGGCGTGAAAGTCGCTGAATAACTGGTACCGCTGCCGCTAAAGCTGCTCAAACTTCCGCCAACAACCGTGATATCACCGTTCGCAAAATCTGAACTGGCTTCGCTTAAAGTGAAGGTTAATGTCGCGGTCTCACCTGCTTTCAGGCTCTGTTTGTCGCTACCGATAATAATGGTTGGCTCAGTAGTATCAATGGCAATCGCTTTGCTGGCACCAAGACTATTAGCCGTTCCTGGGGAAGGCAAAGTGAGCGTCGCATCATTACCTGCACTGTCTTTAATGGTTCCGCTGTTAAGGCTAAGCGCACTCGTACTTGTATAGTCCAGATCACTGGTGGTATCACCTGCTTGTACTGTGTATTGGAAAGTTAGCGCTGTACTACCCGAGCCTGATATATAGTTTGCATATCGATCTGTCGTACCAGTATCCAGAAGCAAACGCGGTGTGCCCATCACTGTTACAGCCTCATCAAAGCTCACCGTTACATTAATGGCATCGCCTTCATTGTAATTGCCATTGGCTGTCGTGGCGCTTACAACCGTTACCGCCGAAGCAACACTGTCAACAAGTACATTTGCCAGCGAGCCAACCGCATTGAGAGTTGCGATTAGATCATTTCCCGCTGTATCTTGAATTTCGTTAGTACTCGTACTTAAAGAGGTAACCGAGATACCATCATCGTCATTCAAGCCAGTTTCAACGGTATAAACAAATACCAATGCTTTTGTACCAGAGCCCGATGAGTAAACCGCCGACTTAGTGGTCCCACCTATAATCAATGTCAAACTAGGCGATCCGCTGACGGTCACATTTTCATCGGTATTAACCGTAAAACTGAGAGTGTCACCAGCAGTATAGGTACTGTTTTCAGGTACTGATATACTGGTTATCAATGGTTGGGTTGTGTCATCATCATCGCTGATCGTGATTGTTTTTTGTTGTATTCCATTTTCCGAAGCACCGCCACCAGAAACGCCACTAATGTCAATAATAATGGTTTCAGTACCTTCCTCATCACCATCGTCAGTTCCGGTAATTCCGGTTGCAGCATTGGCTGTCGTGGTGCCGCCTGTAATGATAATACTGCTACTTGGCGACGCATAATCCGTACCGCTTGTTGCGGTTCCGGCATAGGTCAAATTGACTGTAACATCTTCATAGGTAGGATGTTCCAGTGTCGCAGTGATACTTGAGGTACCGCTGTTTTCGGCCACAGTATCGCTACCAACCGACAGAGACACCGTGGGTACGGATTCAGCATCAGTGATGCTGATAGTCTGTTGCTGGGTACCGTCTTCACTACCAACCGAAACAGAAGAGATATCAACAATCACAGTTTCTGCGCTAGCAGCATCATACAAGGTATCTGCCACGCCCATGATCGCAGCTGAGCCAGAGCTACTCCCAGCGGAAATTAGAATAGTGTCTGATTTGGTGTAATCCGTACTTACCGTGGCCGTGCCCAAGTAGGCCAAATTGACAGTAATATTTTCCGGCCACTGATTGTTCAAACTATTCGATAGAGAAGCAGTCAAAGTGCTAATACCTCCATCTTCATTGATGGTATTGGTATCTGCCCCCAGCATAACTTTGGGGTAGTTGGCGTAAATGGCATCATTTGCCTGACTAATCCCTGTGGTATAGGCACTGCTCGTATTGCCGCTTGAATCAGCAAGCGTCAGATTTACGGCAATATCAGAACCAGCAGCCACATCTGTACCACCATCGGTGATAGTGAAAGTTGCAGTGTAAGCAGTGTCGCTAACTTTACTTAAGCTACCTAAGGTATAACCATTAATGGTTCCGCTGATTGCACCGCTGCCAGAAGTATAGTCATCACTGTCACTTGATACTGTAATGGTGGCTGTGACTGTATCGCCCACTTTATGGTCCGTGTTAGGGATAGAGACCGCGCCAATGGTCGGTACAACGTCATCGTTCACTGTCACGGCCAAACTCTTTTCGAAGGTTGTCGTACCATCGTTGGTTTGAATACAAATAGCATAGTATCCAGGCGACAGCGCAAGTGCCGTTTCCAATGTACTGCCATTAAGTTGGAAGCTTGTATTATTGCCATCATTACCGCTACACGTGCCATTAGAAGCTGTGCCTGAACTTACCAAGGAGTAACTATGGCTATCACTCGCGTCTGTATCTGTTGTGGAAAATGTGCCGACATTTCCCCCTGTAGCGGTTGAACTTTGGCTAATACTGCTTGAACTCAGGCTAATATCCGTCGGTGCTGCATTCACGGATGCGGTAAATTGGCTACTGTTTGCGATAGATAGACCACTCGCACTTGCTTGTAAATTAAAGCTCTCGTTACTACTTCCCAAAGAGGTATAAATAAGCTGCATCCCGGTAAAAGTCGCAACTCCCGAACTGGGCGAAATAGTCACAGTTGAACTACTGCCATCCGTATCACCGGTAACAGACAAATTTGCAGTACCAGCACCGTTCACTTCAGCTAAAGTAATACCTAAGCTGTAGTCCGTATCCACCGTGCCATCAGCGTTTTTTGCCGAAACAACGGGAACGATAATTAGGGTTTGGCTGGCACCACTTTGTACAGAAAGTGGTGCCGGTTGGGTGTCAAAAACAAGCTGTGTTGCCACTACGTCAGAAGTCACCGTATTGGCATTCACCGTTGACAGATCAGATCCTACACCATCCTCATCATTGGCAGTGAGAGTAAAGCTTTGCTGATCTGCTGTGGCGGTATAGGCGACATCGGTGAAGGTGGCTGTACCACTAATAGCGGCAACATCGACATCACCGGATAAATTCTCTGCATCCGCTTGGGTCAACGTCACTAATTCTGTGAAATCTGAGTCGGTATTTCCCGCGGCATCTTGTGCCGTCACAACGGGTTGTATTGTCAGGGTGCTGCCAGATGTAGAGCCAGCGGGTTGGGTGCTAAATACGAGCTGGGCTGCCGACACTGTTGTTGCCATATCTCCAGTAGATACAGCATTGTTGTTGCCGCTCATTTGGGTTTTATCGCTATCAACCGTTAAATCGGTATCACCATCGATAGAGATTGCGAAAGTCTGGTTATCGGTGATTCCCGTGTTGTCGTTCCAATAGGCGGCGACGGTACAGGTGGTATTGCCGCCTTCCGCAATTGAAATGCCGGCTGATGTGAAACTGACGACCGAGCCGCTTGGCACGATACCAGATTGGGTTGTACAGCCGGAAAGATTGAACCTAAGTTTTGAAAAGTTAGTCGAGGCGCTGCCCGACAGGTTAAGGTCGATTTGGCTGACATCAAGAGAGAGACCGTCACCATTGCCGCCGTCTGCAATACTAAAATCAAACACATTTGTCGCATTGCCAGACCCCAAGGCTGTTGTGGGAATATCCACAGGCTCGGAGACGTCACCCGCAGCAGTTAATATGCCGCTACTATCGGCGGTTGCGCTGTTAACGTTATCTATGACCAGATTCTGGAAAGTAGCATTAGCAAGTTGTTCTCCTGGGTTATCTGTTGCGATAGTAAATTCAATGCGGGCGACTTGGCGGACTGGAGTAAAAGATCCAAAGATGGAGGTTAACGTAGAGCCGCCGCTGCTTCCGTTACCGTTTGCAATTGTGCTGGTGCCAGACACAGATAGGGTGGTAATAATAGAGCCATCTGCCTTTTTAAATACAACCTGGGTTCCACTATCTAAAGTGTACGCTGTCCCAAATGAATAAATGTTCATTTCAGCCACATCAAAGTGCGTAGCATTGGTGCCATCGGCTTCGAAGATAAATGTTTCTGGCGATGTTACATATGATGGTTCTGGATATGGAATGGGGAAGAGCTCTGGAAGAAGGCTTGTGTCTAGGTTACTACTATAAGTAATTCTGTTGTCATTAAAACCAATAGTTTCCGTAGCGGCAGAAGTATGACTGAAGTGGGTTGCCACAATAACAACCAATAAGGTCAATAATTTGCAAAAACGTGAACTGGACATATCTACTGTATCCTTACAGTTAACCTGACTTCCACCTAAATTAAGTTGCCACTCCAATGCTGATCTTGGCCAGGAACGCTCTCCTGGCCTTTTCATAAGCAATTAGTTACGACTAGGGAAGTAACCTTGAAGCGCAATAATATATTGCATCCCTAAATTGGGCTGCATAATAGGGAAGTGTTGTCCCCCTCCAGTTGCACCAACTGCGACATCACCACCAGTGATGCCGCCCACTCCTGAAATAGCGACATTGACAGCGTCATCAGCCATAGTGGTGTCTGCTGTACTGGAATATCCATTTTTCACCGGAAGATTTGACCTTCCGTCAACGACATTGCCTAATGCCCAGTAATTCCCTGCGGGGCTATCCTGATTGCCTTGTCCGGAAAATGCATTGACTGATGCAGTCGCTGTGGGTGAAGAGCTAGCTCCTACAGTGGTAGGTGTAAACGTTGCATCATGAGAATGGCTAGGCAAGTGCTGAATACCTAGCTCCATTAGTTCGGAACCACGTTGTTGCCCTTGAAATACCTCAGTTAAACCAACTCCTCGTCCGACCCCAATAGGCACACGGCCCCTCATATCCGGCAATGCAAAATTAGTGCGACCATCACCGCCCCATGTGGTACCTAAAATGGCATAGAGGGCTTGATTCTGCGAAATGGCAATTAGTTGCCCTCCACAAAACCCGAAATCCTTCGGCGCGAAATTGCCCCCAAAAAACTTAATTGACCCCATCATTTCTTCCATAACATATTCTCCATTCACTGTTAGTTAAATTGCATGCCTGTTTTTAACCCAAAGACTTGTGAAAAACGGTAACCGTCAAACACACCCTCTGAATTGGCTACAATATCTAGCCGGATAACATCTTCTTTTAGAGCAACAAACACGCCCTGCTCAGGCGAAATATGAATGATGGTGCCAGGCTTGGCGCCATAAGTTGGAGTGGAGACAATAGATGCTTGTAAAAGTTGAGCGTTACTTTCACCTAAGGAAATCATTGCCCCACCATATATTGGATTGCCTGCCCGAACTTGGTTACATAAAGTTTTCGCGGTAACATTTTTCCAATCTATAAAAAGATCTTGTTGAGTAACGCGAGGAGCGCTTTTCGTCGTTCTCTCTAGTTGTTTTTTTCCCGGTGTTTTATCAATGCATAAATCAAGAAAAAAAAGCTGTTCTAATAAAGATGGCGTATGCTGTAGGACTTTCCCCAATAGTGTCTGATGAGTATCATACTTACCAATGTCGATGCTCAGCTGTGCCACAATGTTTCCGCTATCAACTTTTTTAGTCACTCGATGGGCTGTTAGTTTTAGTGTTTTTTCAGCGTTTCTTATCTGCCAATAAATGGGGTGTGGACCGCGATAGTCGGGTAATCCAGCTGCATGCAGGTTGATGGTGCCAAAAGTTGGAAATGTAAAAATGCGTTCAGGGAGAATCGTTCCACAGTTGAAGACAATCAGTAGCTCTGTCTGCCAATTATCAAGATGCTTAACGGTTTCTTCATCATTATTTTCGGCGTAGACAAAGGGAATAGCACTGCCGGTGAGTTGAGCTTCGAATTGAGCCCGTTCTTGTCCTTTAATGCCATAAAGAAGCACTCCGTTTAAGAACCCTTGTTGGCGCAACCAAAGAATCACTGACAGTGTGCCGTAATTCGACGTCGCCAATGCGACTTTGTTTTTGTACATGGATGGCTGGATATGAGTATTGTTCTCCATGCCGCCTCCTAAGCTAAAGTGGGTAAGAAGCCCGGGGTACCACAAAGCTTGTAGTAAAACTTGATGTGGTCACCGCTTTTAACTAACAGATCATCAGGCTCAGGGACTTTAGGTGTGAAGTCGATACATATGGACATATCAGACCGAGGATGGGTAATACCGGAGTCATACTGCTCAATCTTCTCTTCGCCAAATACCGTGACGCTTGCCGTCATCAATAAAATTCGCTGAGCAATATCTACTACACCAGCTGGAATTTTAATTTGTTCACATTCGATAATTTCAAAGCCATCACCCAGAGGCAGCACTGGCATGGTTCTCAGTTTATCAAGCGTGAGTGTGAACACATTGCCGAGTTCAATGCGATCTGCTTGGATTAACAGATTAACTAATGTTGAATGACAGCGGGGTTGCTGTTGCCACTGGTCGTTGTATTCTCGCTGGCCTTTGGCCAGCACCGCCTTGATCGTGACCTGTTCTGGCAGCATCACAGCGTCTTTAGCCATAAATTGGCTGAGGTGACGGGCAAAACTCATATGACCTTCATGGCTTAAACCATGTTGAAAGGCTTCCATCACTAAAATATCAATAGAACAATCCGGCTGATAGTCCATGACATCCATACATAAGATGGCTTTGATGTAATCACGAACAGCCAGATCGTCGACCAGTCGGTTTAGCATTTTCACTGCGCCAGGCTGAATATCGATTAGAGTGATAGTAAGCTGCTCGGCCGTGATTCCTTTGCCAGCACAATAACTCAACAACGGCAGAAGCAAAGGGGCCAAAGGGCCACAAGCGGGGTATACAAGATGTATTTGTTGTGTGGAATTGTTTCCAATACGCATCATAATGGCTTGCTGTAGCCCTCTAATAAACGCTTTAACTCGATATATATCTTTTAGGGTATGAATGGCGTCATCGACTGACATAACCTGGCCAGTAGCATTAATATAGGAGGTATGGCGTTCGCTTTCAGAAAGCGCTAAATCTTTATATATCGCAAGCAGAGCCTCTGAAGCATCCCCAAAAAGATCTACCCATGCTTGATGTTCACTATCTGGCGTATTTAATAACGCCTGTGTTAAATCATTCAAAGACGTTCTCAATGTTGATGCCAGTTCACTGTGAGTCGATGTATTCAAATGTAAAGCAAGCTGCGATCTTAACGACTGGTTAAAAAGTTTCTCCAACGTCGGATCCACTGAACTAATTATTGTTGCCAACAAAGGCTTTAACTCTTGATATTTGGACATAAGGTTCTATTTCTACATTGATTAATGTTGTTAGTTATTTGCTTACTGTTATCAATAAAAACTCATGCTTTCTTGTGTATATTTAATTTATGTTTTGTTAAACATGAATTGTAATATTGGCGATTGTCGGGAGTACTTAGCAAGCCCTCGCAAAGGATACACTTGCCACTTACCTGAATAACACGCTAGGTTAACGTGAGACAGCCAAGCACTCTCAGGTAAGGCATGGAGAGCCGTCAATATGGACGGCGTTATCTTAAAATCAGTACGGAGCTGATAAGCTTTCATGTCTAGCATTCATCACCAAGTTGCATATAAAACTATACACATACTAGCTCATGAATATAATAAATCGGCGTTTGAAGGGAATTAATCTCACAAATATCACTATATGCGACAACGCTCACATGCTTGATGCGTTATTTCAACTTTTCACATTCTACCCTTCTTGTATTTACCTATAACAATACATACCCATTATTTCTATAATTAACACTTCGCAATCTGAAGTTCATCTAATCGTGTTGTCCAACGGTTTGAGCGAAAAGCTTGCCGCATATGCCAGTTTGTTGAGCCAATAACAGATGCAGGCTTTATACCGTTTTTAAATCGAGCATTCACTTGATCAGTGATTGCCATTAGATCCCGCCGTTTATGTTCATCGAGTGCACTGGCATCGAACATATCCAACTGGAAGTTGTCATTATTCGCCTCTGTTAATTCATGAAGAATTACACCAATCTTTTGGTACTCATAGCCCGGTCGGTAGAGTTGCTTTAACTGCAACAAAGCAAGATCAAGAAACTTGTAACTATCTTGGCTAGGGCAGCTTAGTGGCATAGCACTACTTCTATTGTGTTGTGGCAGGTTCTTATGCCTATTCGTACGTAAAAACACACCAACAACATTGGCTTGGCTTCCTTGCTTACGCAGCTTTTCTCCCACACGCTGGCAATGAAACGCTAACGCTGCTTTTAATTCATCAAAATTGGAAATACCCGATCCAAAACTTCGGCTTGATAATATTTGTTTACGCGTTTCATCAATGTCTCCAGGCTCAATACAAGCAATGCCTTGCAGTTCCATGACTGTACGCGCTAAACCAACATTCCACAGTCGACGCATATCTGCAGGGGTCTTGTTCGCCAGTTGCAGCGCGTTATCTATGCCTGTAGCACGTAACCGTGACGCTGTTTTAGCACCTATCCCCCATATATCTTGTATATCTGTTCGTTCAAGAATCCATTGGCGACGTACATCTGAATCAATTTTAATGACACCTTCCACTCTACATTCAAATTGCTTCGCTGCCTGATTGCCTAGTTTGGCCAATGTCGGCGTTGCACCGATACCCACACGCACTGGCAAACCAATATTCTCGCGAATGGTTTCTCGTATTGTTGACCCGTATTGTTCAAGAGTATCAAGCCTGAAGCCATCTAAACGCACAAAGGCTTCATCAATTGAATATTGCTCTACATGAGGGGAAAAACGGTGTAGTTCTTCTATAAATCGTCGGCTCATATCAGCATACAAGGCGTAGTTAGAACTGCGAACTTGTACACCTAGCTGCCGTGCTTCTCGCTCAATTTTGAACCAAGGTGCGCCACGTTGTATGCCTAATGCTTTCGCTTGCTCTGAAACGGCGACACAACAACCATCGTTGTTCGACAATACCACCACGGGTTTATTGACTAATGAGGGATCAAACAGTTGCTCACAAGAACAATAAAAACTCTTTACATCGACCAGTGCCCATACCTGATTTTTATACCCACTAAGGTGATGTGCCATTATGCTTTCAACAAGTCATGTATGTTACGTGTCACCACGCCAAATATTTCAGCATCTTCCGGTATAGGAAAGGCTTTAAATGTTGGGTTCTCTGCTTTTAGCCACCATGCATCGTTGTAACGCATTAAACGTTTACAGGTAAATTCATCATAAATACGCACAATCACAACTCGACCTGCAACTGCCTTCTCTGCCCGATCAACCACCAGCAAATCCCCGTCGTTTATCCTAACTCACGGTTTTAAGCCAAATATTGTCAACTTGTTCTCTTTTATTTGTCATTGTTAGTTGTTGGTAATCTAGCTCTTTGAGTGTTTATCATTTCATTGTCTCAATGGAGAAAATTCAAAATAGTACTTCACCCTTCCTTCTTTTATCGACTCATTTTTACGCAAATATTGTGAATAAAAAACCATTTCATTCAAACAATGCATTTGTCGTTAGACAATGAAGTTTGATCATTTGTTATTCTTGAGGCCCGTATCAACGAATTGCTGTCTGAATAATTTCAGCCCCAAAGCGAGTCAACGTAATGACTCAGTGGCAAATCTTGTCACTGCAATCACCGTACATCTCCTCATGACTGGCACTAAAGGGTCGGTTCTCGAAAACATCCTGTTTTGTGTAAAAATGTTTTTTGAACGATTGATTGCCTGTTTATGACCATGCGGTATTATGTAAGATATTGTTTTAAAAAATAATAATGGATAGGTACGTGTGGCATATATAATAGCGTCTTTCATGGCTGGCATATTAGGAGTCCTATTTGGTGGGATTATCTTAGGCTATACACTGGACTCCCTGTTTGCTGGAAGCTTACAAATAGGAGACGCTGCAACTTGGCTTGCTGCGATAAGTACCTTAGGTGCGGCCATTGGTACAATTGGTTCGCTTATAATGCTAAATCGTCAGCACAATCAAAATGTAACACATCAAGAAAAAGTCTGGAAAAAGCAGGAAGAATCATTAGATTTTGCCCGTTATAGAGATCATAAAGCACAGTTTGAGCAACTGCTTGATACTCTGGAAAATAAGCATGATAACTTTTACGTTTTTAAAGATAGAACTAAGCTGTATTTAAACTTATTCCAGAATAACTCCCCTCGAAATGAACTCTCAAAATTTAAGTACAAGCTAACACTAGCTGATTTAACAGAGCAACACCCACTAAATGCTGCATGGAAAGATATTGATAAAGTAGACCGTATTGTAAGAACTCACGGACAAGGAAGACTCATAAAAGACAAGGATGGAGAGCGTATTGAAAAATTTCCTAATCCACAGCCCATTCATCAGATAGAACACACGATTTTCAATACCGCTAGGAGTCTAGGGTTGCGATGTAATAGGACTCCCCAAACAGGCGATTTAGTAAATACTGATGAAGTATTTGCAAGTGCATTTGACCCAATGCTTATGATAAATCACTCAGCAGATATATTTGAGTCACTGAATGAGTTTTGTGGTCTAGAATCACCTCGAAAACGGGGAGTAATTTATAGCCCTATAGGTATCGGATTTCTGCTATTAAATTATTATAAAAGTGAAGATGTACCTGAGTATAACAGCATCATTTTGGGTCACTATCGCATTGTTATCATTCTTTTTGAGCTAGATCGTCTTGTGAAACTACTTCCTCAGGAGCACCCTTTAATTTTATTTGTTCATAACTGGTATGGCGCACCTTGGGATAGATCTCTACAAAAAAATATTGATGATAAAGGTAGGGTCAGACACTACTTGAACCAAGTTTCTATCCAGTTAAGAGATATTCTTGAAGAAGATCAGGAACTATCAGAAGATGTAAAACAACAGGCACAATATGTTTTGAGTTACATGAAAGAGCAAGCAAGTTATGAAGCCATCCCATTCTGAGAATAGCCACCGATGAGTCAGCATATCTCTACTGACTCGTTCCTGCCCCTTTTCGTGTTAGCTCTCATGAAAGAGCAATACTTAGCCCATTGTTTTGCCATACATGATCGGCTCTTCTCCGGTTAGGTGAGTCTCAGTTTGTTAACAGAAACAACTTAACGTAATGTTTTGCAACGTTTATTTTGTTAACAGAGCTCTGTCGTATCTTATGTCATTGACTTCAACTCTATTTAGCTTTCCTGGCCAATGTATTGATTCCGTTTCTATCGAAGAAAGCACGAAAATTGTGCGAGTGAAGTGTCGTCGAGATAAGAGATATAAGCTCTACGATTCAGTGACAGGCAAACCTTGTACTGTTAATCGTTATATCCGACGTCGCATTCATGATCTGCCTGTTTCTGGTCGAGTTTGTCATGTTGATATCGAACTTGCTCAAGCTCGTAGCGAAGATGGAAGACGATTTATCGAACCGACAGGTTTCGTTGCTAAAGGAGGCAGGTATACGACACGTTTCTGTCACTTTATTAGCGGGCTTTGCCGTTATATGAGTATTCAAGCAGTTTCTAAACACCTTGGTATTCGTTGGGAGACCGTGAAAAAGATTGATAAGACAGTCCTTCTTTCTACTCTTCCAGCGCTTACCCCTAGTGAGTTAAAAAACTTGGTTCACATTGGCGTAGATGAAGTCGCTCGCGCTAAAGGTCATGACTACATGACGGTTGTTTATGACCTCATATCAGGTCACCTAATATGGGTAGACCATGGTAGGACAGCCAATGTTCTTATTCATTTTTTAGAGCAGTTATCGCCGAAAACTAAAGAAGGTATCCAAGCTGTATCAATGGATATGGGCCAGTCCTATCAGTCAGCAGTGAGAAAGGTCTTACCAAATACGGACATTGTCTTTGACCGATTTCATGTGATGCAAAACTACTCGTTACTAATTAGAAAAGAACGAAATAAAGCGTTTAGAAATGGTACACATCAAGAAAAAAAGATGCTTAAGGGCACGTTGTTTCTCCTCCTCAAGAATGCACCTAAATTAAATGATAAACAGTCAGATAGATTGGATGATTTACTTGAAAGTAATAAGACACTTTGCACCATTTATATGCTTAAAGAGCAACTACAAGCTTTGTGGTGTGAGCGTGATTTTGACTCAATGGTTATAGCTCTTGATGCTTGGTGCCAGCTTGCCAAAAAGACAAGGATTTTATCACTTATCAATTTTGCTGACTCTCTCTGGGAGAGAAGAGTCGGCATATGTAATTACGCTAAATATAGGCTGACGAATGCTCGTGTGGAAGCAGGCAACGTGTCTATTGGCCTTCTGAGGCGAAGAGCTCGCGGGGTTAGAGACACAGAGTATTTTAAGTTAAAGATTAGACAAACATCGACCAAAGAAACGCATTCAATTTTTTATCCAGAAATCAAGCTCACCTAACCGGAGAAGAGCCCATGATCTAATGGATAGGCAAAAGACAAGACTCGCCCCCATTGTCGTCATAAGTGTTTTTCCAACACAAAAGCTCTTGGTTGTTAATGTTTATGTCTGCAAAACTCTCCATTAATTAGTCCTCGAATTACATCGCCACTTTGATTTGAGCAGCTTCAATTTCATAGTCATCCGACTTTATTACTGGAAAGTGATGAGCTCGATCCATAACAGATAGCGGACTAGTCTCTTTTTGTACTAGATAGCTCTTTGCCAGTTTGTATGAGTCTTCCGTCATATATGGAAAACCTATGTTGTTATATTCGTAGGCATCTTTAGACTCATTGAGCTGTGGTGGATTTGACAAATACCTGTGTAAGTTAGCTTTCAATTCTTCTAAATTATCGTATAGCCTATACCATGCTATTGTTTTAATTCCCGTTTTTGATGCAACTGTCATGAGTTTTATTTCATTTGAAGAGAAATAAGCTCTTAAAATTCGATCATCAATAACAGGCACATCAGCAAACTTATGGCCAACAAATATACTGCTGCTGTTTAATATGCACTGAGAAAACTTATAGTCTCTGGTCTCATCGTAAGCCCAACCTAACCGCTCAAAAATCGCTTGGATGTTGTCTTGGAAGAATGCGGTCTTTCTAATCACTTGCTCACCAGCATGCTGAAGAATTTCTGAAGTACGATACTTTGAAATCTCTGAATCTGTTGTAACGATAGATTTGGCTTCCCCCACAATGATCAAATCGTCAATCCTAGCCAACAAATCAAATTCTTCTTCCTTACCACCACCGAGCTTTATTCGCTTAGATAAGCCTTTATCGTAATCTTGTATTAAATCGTTGTTTTTTAATGCATCATTAAACTCTTCAATGATGGTTTCTTCATAGGTGTATCCCTTTTCACCTAGTTCTACGCCAAATTCATCAGCCCATCTTTCAAACAATCTAAAGACAGATGGTGAACTAAGCGCGCTCACCACCAAGGCGTACTCATTCTTACTAGTCTTTATAAGTGGCTGACACCATAAGTCACTTGTAGGTGATGCTTTGATTGTTAAGAAATCGACGATTTTTTCGACTTTCTGTGCATCTACACCTGTAGCATCAGTCAGAGCACGCTTCAAAGAAAACACTTGCACGGTTGGGCAGAATTCATTCAACTTACTTATATTAAAAGCACTATCATTTTCAGGAAACTTGTTCTTTGAGTCATTGGACATAAGCATTAAACATCTCATGACTTCAAGGGTTTCAGATAGACAAAAACCTTTTCCATAATCTTCAGTTAGCCACTTTTCTGGGTAATGCGATTGCAAATCAAATTCTCGGATTCTCCACTGAGTATTCCACGTAATTAGATCATCACCACCATCTCTGATTGGAATAACTTTCGCTACACGCTTTTTGTTCTGTCGTGTAATGATAGGAAACTTATCATCTAAGAACTTTGCTCTTATCATTGGTCTGGTCGCCATCAAAGTATTTTGGCCTGACAATCTCTCTTTTCGGTTGGCACTATTTAAAAATGCAAGCTCATATGCGGAGGTTGGTTGTTTGACAGAAAAGAATTTTTGTTCTTCGTCCATCTCAATTAAGTCGTAATCTGACCAGATAATACATTGCCATAGATGTGTATATGACCAATACAATTGTGATAACCAAGACTCTTGTTGGACAAAGGACATTTCATCAATAGGCTCTTGGGATACTCTAATCTTATTGTCCTGTTCAAGATTATAAAGACAACTTCGGATAGCAAGCTGAACACCATCTACAGCACCATGAACAATTTCACCTAAACCCTGTTTGTTTCCCATCATATTGGCTTCCAGAAGCGCTTCTTGAACATTTTTTGCCGGAGCCTCCTTTAAAGCTTTCAAAGCAACATCTGTTGTTCTGTTCGCTATAGCAACGTATGACAGCATTAATCGCTCATAAGATGTTTTCGGAGCCTTTTTGTAAAGCTCTTTTAGTTTTGCGCGAACTTCACTTAGGGCACTGTCTATGATGACACCTGCTTTATAAACTTTTATATCTCGCTCTGATGCATCCGCTTCAACTTTTGCCCACTCAGCTAACCACTTATCCAGCTTAAAGTCGTGACGAGTTGGTGGCTTAATTTTGTTTTTGATTATTTTTTCAACAAACAGGTCTTTTACTTCATCAGTCATTGGATAAATTCCTTAGTTTTTATAAGGCATATGATACCAGTGGATTAGCGGTGTTAAAATCAGATAGTTACATAAACACATATTCAGTCATGATATGTCTCTTTTGGCATTTCATTGATACAAGCCAGAGAATCAAATTCTGTTTAATGACATGATTTAAAGCATATTTTCAGTGGAGGCTTTATGACGGACTTATACACCAACAGCAGCTCTAAACAGGATTTCATTCGACATGGGCTCATTACTAGTGTCGAAGACGGTATGGACGTTTTTATAGCTTCCGCATTCTTTACAGAATCAAGCGTAATTGATGAATTGGTACAGAAAGGCTGTCATATCAGGATTGTGGTTAGACTAGGGTTTCCAACGTTACCAGCAGCACTCGAAAAATTACTTAGTCACGACAAAGTAGAAGCTCGTTTTTTCACCAGCAATTCGTTTCACCCTAAGTTCTATATCTTTGGTGATAAGAAAGTATTACTTGGTTCTGCAAATCTCACCCGTTCTGCGCTTTTATCAAACCAAGAAGTAATGGTTAGTCTACATTCTGACGATCAAAGATTTGATGAACTAAAATCTCTGTTCTCTGATTATTGGGAAGAAGCATCAGTATTGACCAAAGATGCCATTACAGATTATCGAAGTATCTACAACAAATTTGGCAAATTGGATTCATTAGTAAAACAGCTAGATGACAGTGTCACTGACACATTAGGTGATAAGAACTTTTCAAATATTGGCCGTGGTAAGAAAAAAGCTAACAAGAAATCAATCTTCCAAGACACTTACTACAAATCCTATCAAGAGTCCGTTTATGCGTTCCGATGCATCGAGGAAGTCTACAGCACGTTTGAACGAAAAATCGATGAAAGCAACATTCCATTGAGGCTTGAGATCGATTCGTTCTTTAGCTTTGTTCGAGATAGACATGCTTCAATCGATATATGGAAAAGACAGCCTGTTGGTTGGACAGAAAGCCAAAAAACAAATCTAAAAGCACTTATTGACGAGTGGTTAACCATCCATTGGAAACACTTTGAAGACACGATAGTACCAACGAATTATCCACTTATTCTTCAAGTTTTTGGCTCTATACAATCCATCAAATCAGCATCCATGCATGACATAGTTGAAGCATTATGTGTTCTCCACTCTTTCCATGACAGATTCAGGTTCTACAAAGGTGGGCTACCCACTTTGAAGTCAGCTTTCATTGAAGCTAATAACGAACAACAGGTTAAGAAAACACTGTGTTATCTGCTGTACGGCACTGGCGATATCGTTACTCGCATGTCGAACTGCATTCACGATTCTGACTATGAATTAAATGAGTTTGGTCCAGCAAATGTCCAAGAGCTGACCGGTTGGATAAACAAAGAGAATCTTCCTGTTATCAACGGACGGACTACAAAAGTGCTGAGATACTTTGGCTTTGACGTTAAGCAGCTTGGTGACTAGACGAACTATTTTATATTTATTAGTGAGTTATACACCTTTTAGTGGAACACCATGCATATGAACAGTACAATGTGGAGTTCATATGTCTAGAAGATGAGATAAGAAATGCAAGAAATTTGGGAAATCTTTGGCAGTCCTCCTTTTGTAGCTATCGCTTGGGTCTGCACCGTCGTTAGCTGTGTTTATGCTTTTGTTCAAAAAAGCAATGTGACCAAGATTACACAGAAATTCGATGATTTAAACATCACGCATAACGATCTAAAGGTTCAAAACAACACTCTTCAACAAAAATTCGAATCATTGGAAGTTTCATACAGTGCATTGCAAGTTCAAAACACGTCTTTAGAACAGAAGATCATAGAAATCGAGAAGAACGATATTCACGATAACTATCAAGAAGTGCACCAAAACGGCCAGAACAACTTTAACCAAGGTTTAATCAAAGGCGACTTTGTTTACAACAAATAAGAGTCCTAGGCTTGTATATGTGTGAAACAAGATTTGATATTCAAAAGATCGAAGGCGACTTCTACAACATAGAGTCTCCAGAAAATAACGTTGATTCTATTATCAACGTTATCATTGGTGATATTGCATCAGCTGAAGTGAAAATTGACCGCAGTGATCGGTCTTTTCCTGCCAATGTTGCTACAAAAATCGACCATAACATGCTTAAAACCAAGCGTCGTATAGTCTTGCAATACAAATCATACTCTTCTCATATCGAAAGAGCCTACACACTTGCAGAGCAAAACATAATCAACGGAAAACAAACAGCAATGGAGCTGCTGAATGGGATGTACTGCAACTCACTAGAAAAGTATGACATAGATTCTTTTGAACCAGACATAGCGCAAGTACGACAGCACGCTGACGATATCATCAGCGATGTAATCAAACAGCTGAGGAAGTTCGTTTATAACTCAGCCAATGTAACTCAATACAAAGAACAAGTGGAAATTGGCCTAAACGTTGTTGTTGCTCATGGCTTCGTAGAATGCTGTGTTTTGGAGAACCCTAACAATGCTACCAACTAAAGGCTCTCACCCAGAGATGAACGTGCTCTACATTGGTGGCTTTATTTTGAAAACGCTTCAAGAGCGCAAAAGAAAGCGTATGACCATCACTCAACTTATGAAAGTTGGGACTAAAGAGCTTTCTGTTTCTGTAGACCACATAATTCTAGCGCTGGATTGGCTGTATATCATTTCTGCTATTGGCTACGATAGCAAAGAGGTTTTTATCAATGAAGCTACTTAGATTTCTCTTAGAGATCGACGGTGAAGAGACACGAGAGATACCGTTTTTCGACAACTTAAACATCATTACAAGTAAAAAGAAATCTGATGCATCAGGCAACAGCGTCGGTAAGTCAACTTTAGGAAGAATCCTAGACTACTTGTTCGATGGGTCAATTAACCCGATTTACATTGATGACGAGTTTCAAACACCAAAACAAGAGATTGAACAGCTTTTCACCAACAGTGAAGTATACGTGTCGCTTGAATATCTTGGTTTAGATAACCAATACAGCATTATAAAACGTAGACTTTCTACTGATACTGACCTCCAAAGCTACATTTTGAATGGGCGGGAAGTAATAAGTAAAGAGTATGTTGCTCATATAATGGGTAGTGTTTTCAACGTTTACTCTGCTAAACCAACGATCAGAAAACTTGCTCCAAAATTCTTCAGAACAACACAGCACCGCATGACAAAAACTGTGAATTTTGACAACGGTAGGAACATTTCTAAATCCGATATCAATACTGTTTTTCTGTATTTGTTCAACTTTGATGACACTGAAATACTCAGCAAAGTCCATAAGTTAAAGACCACTATCAGGGGATATGAGAGAAATTTAAAAGCATTTAATAGTGTCATTTCTCAAGACAAGATTGTTGGCTCGATATCCAAAATAAAACGAGAAGTAGCTAAGTTAGAAAAGTCTTTATTATCGTCTGAAAAAGGTATCGATAAGCTAGAGATCGTATCTAAAATCAACACGATTGATGACGAACAAAATTCATTGTCTACTGAAATTCTATCGTTAGATTTAAAGATCAAAAACATCCTAAAAACCAATGAAATACTAAAGACTAGTGAACAATATCATTTGCTAGATGAATTGCGGGCAATCTATGAATACGCATCTGTTAAAATAGAATCTACTCTTGAAGATTACCAACAAGCATTAGCTTTCCATGACCATCTTCTAAACACCAAACGAGAGTTTGTTTCTCATGGAAAAGATAAGCTTCAAGATCAACATGAAAAAGCAACTATCAAATTCGGCCAGCTAAAGATTCAGAAGCAGAGCCTTTTCGATGAACTCAAGTCGAAAAAGAAAATGGAAGAGATCTCTGACACGATGAAGGAAATTGGCAAACTGGATAAAGAGTTAGCCAAATTAACAGCTATCATCGACAAAAAAGATGACATCGATTCAAAGCTGATACTTGAGACACAAAGCTTAACTGAGTTGTCGAGTGAACTGGAAACTGAGCTTGGTAACGTAACCTCTTTCGAAGAGAAATATATTGAAAACTTCAAAGACTACACTCGTGATTTTTATGATGTTGAGTACAACTTCAGTCTTCATCTAGATCGCGAAAAGGGGGAATGTGCTCCGCATGTGGACGATGTAGAGTCAAACAACGAGGGTGGATTAAAGAGACTTGAAGTTGTCACATTTGATCTAGCGTACATTAAGACAGTTTCAGATATGCAAGCTTCGAGACCAAACTTCGTACTGCATGACTCCATTGATGAAATCGACATTCAGCACGTTCGAAAAATGTTTGATGAATCGATTAAACTTTCAGGGCAACAGATTGTATCTATGCTGTCCGATAAACTTGTTGAACAAGATTACAAAAAGTATGAAAGCTACATCATTCTAGAGCTTTCTCAAGACAATAAATTCTTCAATATATGACCGAAAGGTTGTCAGTTAGGTGGCCTTTTAGTGGAGATATCATAGAACTGATTGACTCTCGGACGAGTCTTTTTTTCAATGTTACTGGACATACTTTTTGACCTAAATTGCAAAATTACAGAAAAGCGAGAGCCAAGGCGGAATAGACTTTGGGGGAATGGTGAGTCAGAGTAACTCTGAAGTAGCAAAGTCTTGCCTTTTGTCTATCGCAGCTTTCCATACTTGAGTTAATCCATCTTTTTCTAATTTAGTGAACTCACTGACTCAATTATGTCCAGAATCGTTACAGGTTGAATTTTAACTCGTGGCACTTTCTACCTCAGATGTGCCCCATTATACGTTAGTTTAAATACTCCACTTCATGTCGAAGACGTGCTTTTTCCCTACTCAAAGTTATCTGAATTCGGCACATCCTGAAACTATGCCTCACCGTGAAGTCTAACTTCATAACTTGCTCACTAAGTTATTGATTTTAAGTTGAAGGTTTAAACGAAAGACCGCATTATATATCCATGAAGTACGGCTTAGATCCGTATGGAAAGCGTTATGCTTATCAGAGGTTATTATGAAATATACAAAAAATCAGCATATGCTGTCTCAATGGGTTCTTAGAAATTTTCGAAGTGATGATACCGCAAGGCACTTGAAAGATAAGCAACGTGTTTGGTGCCATACGGTCTATCATTCCGACGAAAAAGAGAATGATATAAAAGAAATACCATTGCCTATATCTTCAATCGCCATAAACAAAGATTGCTTCATGCTTATCGATCATAAAACGGGTAAAAAGTTCGATATTGAGGATGAATTGTCTGATTATGAAAATAATACTTCTAAGTTGTTCAACGAGTTAATTCATAAGCATAAATTTACTAAATTACTAGATATAAGCCGTAAAGGGCATGCTTTAGAGGTCCTGCTGAATTTCATGGTTATACAAATGGTTCTTGGATTTTATAACCCACAGAATAAGATGGATGAGAAAGAAGAAGTGTTATCTCATATCTTGTCAGATATGGAAAAAAACTATGAGAGTATAGAAAAACTAGTACTTAATCCATCCGATGAAGTTAAACCTTACAGCAGTACTGATATTTTCAAAAAAATTGTACGTGTAGTAAGGTCTACATCAAACGTAAAAGATAAGTGTAATGCTTTATTTATGCTTTCAATGTTGGCAGAAGCAAAAAGACTACCTTCGTTATTTGGTTACTTATCTTCAGTTAGAAATAACATGTTTGAAAATATTTATATCACTGGTATATATCATACAGGTTATGATTTTAACAGTACTGAAACTCGACCAGTTTTCACTATTAGTCCAAACGTATTCATACTAAATCCAGATAATAATTTTAATTTGTTGCCGCTAGCTCATAACCTAGCACTCAGCTTTTCTGTTCGTGAAAGTGAATATTATAATAGTCACTTGAAAGTCTACAGTGTAGATCCAAACAAACTAAAATGTCGAACGAGCAAAAAAATTCACACTTATAAAGTATCGCATGACTATATCGACAACATCACAGGCTGGATAACCGCTATTGGTGTTTCACATACGAAAACGTTGTACACACCATATGAACTTAAAGATATTGAAAGATATCTAGATTTGCAAAGTGAAAATGAAGACTATCATTATAGTCCAAAACACCCAGAGTTGGTGGTCATATAACAAGCATAACAAAGCATTATGTGTTTTAGCATCAATATTAGGAATAGAGAACAATGTATTGGCTTAGGTTTTTGCCGTATTTGAGTTTAGGTCTAGTGACAGTTGCGTGCTTTCTTGTCTCAGGATTTGTGAAAAGTGAAGATTTAAGCTCAGTTTTAACTTCCGTTGCATCCAACGGTGTGTTTTTTTTTGTAGCCTACCTTTTTTATGACGTCATACGTCAAAAGGTGCTTAGAAAAGAGCAAGGTTATATTCATGAACACATAAAACGTCAATTGTCAGGGTGTATTTTAAACTATCTGTATTTTATTAAAAAAGTCATATATGGGTACAATCTTGACACAAATACTATCGACAATATTTTAGGGATAGTAAAACTTGAGCAACGCGAATTAAAAAACCATGTAGCAAATCAAAGCTACTTGGGATTTCAGATATTCAAGCTAACAAATGAAGTACGTAACTTATTTGATGAAATCAGTGGTGATGCTATATTCCTCAAGTTCTCTTCGCACTTGGATTCAGTGAATTTGTTGAAAATATCAAACAATTTACAATCACTGGAGCGTATTTATCGAGAATCTAACAATTTTACGCTGTGTGCAGAAAAGGGGATCGAGTTTAAGGTAATCGACGGTAGAAGCCTTAGCTCTGATAATGATGACAAGCTACTACTCATAAAAACAACTGCACATGAATCTCGCTTTGTTGTTTACGATAGCGGTTACTTTGAGCTGCCAGATCATGAACTCTTATTAAATCGTTACGTTTTAAAAACCGAAGCCGCCGAGGAAATTTCTAATTTGATGAAGGCAACTTTAACGCTTATGAAGCCTTGGCTACCTAATATAGATAATGTTCATGGTACTGAGAGAAAGTTTCGTATTATCAGAGGTTTCTTCAACGAGAAAACAGACGTAGCAAATAGTAAAAGTAACCTGTATGTCGCAGATATCATCGAAGCTCAAAAACGCATATAACAAGAGACTAAGGTTCCAAGATACTTTTTCTAATCTTCATTTAATGGTTTAGTGCATGTTCGTGCCAGCAAGATCACTGCTGGCACATTTTTGCCCTAAAAAAGCTAGAGTAGATGCTCATTTACATCTATTGGTATACGTTTTTCCTACCAAAAATTATTCATTTCTCGATTTGAGTTTGCTAACCCTTGTAATGTAATACGGAGTGAGATTCATAGTTGTCTGGTTGGTACGTAATCAAAACCTTTTCGAGTTTTATGTCCTCGTTCAGAAATCATGTATAAGTGTTTCTTAGCTCTAGAGCTAATCACATATAACAAGCGTCTGGCAATATAATTTGCATGCTGCTCACCAACGAATACATCATTCCAATGCGGTATTTTTCCTTCTAACAAACCAGTACATATGACGACATCATATTCGTCC
>PJEL010000214.1_pt1 | contig 69942 bp, 57 predicted proteins | sample 1853271 | NCBI WGS metagenome assembly PJEL01 (sample SAMN08108733, study PRJNA415343) | Invertebrate metagenome, whole genome shotgun sequencing project. | host: Globobulimina | place: Sweden: Gullmar Fjord | collected 2015-08
AAGGTGTGCCAGGTGCGCTTTTCGTCCCTATAGCATGCGCATGTTCGACCTCATGTGTAACGAAGCATATAAAAATGTGCCCAACAGCACACCGCCATCGCAACTGGGGCAAAGGTGCCTAACGATGTCATCGAAGGCGCAAAGAACCTGCAGATCGGCGATGCCAAGAAGCAAGCCCTTGTGGACTTCACGCAAGCCGTCATCAATACCAAAGGCCACGTGTCCGACGATCAGTTGAACACGTTCAAAGGCGCTGGTTATGATGATGCAGCGGTCGTCGAAGTGATCGGCGGCATCGCGGTGAATACATTCACCAACTTCTTCAATCATGTGAACGCTACAGAAATTGACGAAGCGTTCAAGCCCGTTGCAGTGTAATTGCTTACACGACCGCCTCGGCAACAGATATCAAGAGTAGATAAACCCCCGTCCGAAGATATTCAAATCTTCGGGCGGGTTGTTTTTTGGTTTCACCAAATATGTCATACAGATCGGGACTGTTCGCCGAGATTGAGCGTGGGCGTATAATCGGCAACGAAGTGCTTTTCCTCATACATTTCACTATGGTGCTGCTATGGTTCGCAATCAGAATGAATGGAGAAGATCAATGCCTAGTCTGGGCGCAAAGCATCGATACTGGCTAAGACTGTTGATAGCAACGTGTTTTGTGTTCACACTCATAGCTTGCGATCGAGCTGAGCATGGGCCATTCGAATCGATTACGGTGGATTGGTTAGGACCTCGATCCAAACGGTTGGCAAGTTCCTGTTTGGTCTACCATGATGGGTTCTTGCATATAGCCGTCCCCTCAAAAAGTGAAGCGCATGCTGGCATCATCAAATATGATGTGGTGGCCAAGGAATTCAGCATCAGCGAATTCGAAGATGCGTCACGTTGCATCCCTATTCCGAAGCACGGACTGATCGTCGTCCTAGAGGGTAATGACAGTATCACCGTCCGCTCTGAGAGTGACCCCCAGCGTATTGACAAGACACTTTCGTTTACATTGAACGGAGGTGCTGATATGGCGCTGTACGACAACCAATCTCGAATCGCATTCTTGGGTGATATCGAAACGCCAACTGCATACCCCGGGCTGATCTGTTTGGATTTGCCGTCGTTGAAAATGATTGGCGAAGCTGATCTATCTTCATCAAGTTACAGGTTTCTAACTGACGGCCAAGGAACCACCTTCGCCGCGCCGTATCATCCGCACAAGGAAAATCCAACCTATCGCCTTGGACCTCAAGGGGTGGAGGCTTTCCAAATTCCAGGGAGTGATGAGGAGAAAAATTGGTCCTTGGTGGGACACGCGGGGGAGTTGGGTTGGGCTTTTCGTAGCATGCAGACGACATTCGAAGTGATTCGAATCAACGACGCAGATCACCACTTGCCTCGCGCATATAGCATCTCTCACGACCGTGAATTTGCAGAGGGGTGCTTCATATACGATGACAAAGCAGGAGTTACAGTGCTAGATTTGCAATCAGGCAAGAGTTGGCAATTCAAATTGCCTCGCACGAACCCTAAGGACAAGGTCGCGGTTCGCCCATTACCTGCCTACCAAGGTGTTGCTCTCTTAACTGACACGAAAATCTATTTGCTGCAGCTGACCGGAGAAGAACCGGCGATCATCCCGGTCGAATTGCCATCTTGAGGCGTTTGAGCGAATTCTGTGCAATACAAATAGTACACTCTCAACGATCTGATGCCCCGGAAGCGCGTCCCCAGCCACACTCAGGGCAACCGTTGTCGTGTTTATCATGCGGATGACAGCTGGTAATGACCATTTCGTTCCCGCTAGGCCAACCAAAAAAAAGAAAAAGACAGTAGGACTTAAGTCCTACTGCCTTGTGGGTGTTCTTGTATGTATCCGCAAGGGGTCTACATTTACGTCGTCGTCGCGGCTTCCTTCTTCGCTGTACCAGCGTCTTTTTTCTTATCATCATCGTCGTCGTCACCATCCGATTTGCCGTAGGTGCGTGCACGAGGTTCGACCAAGCCCATAGTGATATCTTCAAACCACAGTTCAGGTCGCCCCGTCTTGGTGTTGAACTTGGCGACGGTCGTCTTGTGGAAATTCGCATCATCACGAGTCGTGTAATCAGATCGGTAATGCGAGCCGCGACTCTCCTTACGATTAATGCCACCTTGCAAGATAACTTCTGCTAAGAGCAGCATGTCGCCTGTTGCTCGCGCCCAACTCAGGTTTTGGTTCGTCCACATGCCACTATCAGATAGCGATATTCGCTTGAATCGTTCTTGCAATTCGAGCAAGCGATCCATTGCTTTGAGCATCCGCTTCTCTTCTTTGACCACGGTGGATGCAGCGGTCATTTCCTCGCCCATTTCTTTTGCTATTTGATACGGGTTTTCATCACCCTTGTTATCAATGAAGCTCTTCATCTTCTGTTCTTCAGATGCAGCTGCAGCTTCGAAGATGCGGGAGTCCATTTCGCTCGCCGCGACAGGTTCGTTGCGGACATATTCTGCAATCCCCTTGCTTGCAAACAGGCCATCGAAGGTGCAAGACAGGAGTGCGTTGGCTCCCAGTCGGGTGCCGCCGTGGAACTGGTAGTTTGCTTCGCCGAGCGTGTACAAGCCGGTGATGTTGGTCATCATCGTATTCGGAGCGCCGTACACCATGCCGCGTCCGTCGTCTTTTGCGGTATAGGTAGCCCACATGCCGCCCATGGTGTAATGCACCGCGGGGAAGATTTTCATGGGCATTTCAGTCGGGTCTTCGCCCGCAAACTTGCGGTAGATCTCGAGGATGCCGCCCAACTTACCTTCGAGATAATCCTTGTTCATATGCGTCAGATCGAGATAGACCATATTGCTACCGCCGATGCCGAGCCCGTCTTCGACACAGGCGAAGAAGATCTCCCGTGTTGCAATATCACGGGGGACAAGGTTGCCGTACTTCGGATATTTCTCTTCGAGGAAGTAGTAGCGTTCTGCTTCAGGGATGGACCGTGGATCACGGGTATCGCCCGCTGTGCGAGGCACCCAGACACGCCCACCTTCGCCACGAGCGGATTCACTCATTAGACGACATTTGTCGGCACCAGGGATGGCGGTCGGATGCACCTGGATAAACTCGCCGTTCGCATACCACGCACCCGCTTGATAACATCGGCTGGCGGCGGCGCCTGTACACACGACCGAGTTGGTCGATTGTCCAAAGATGAGGCCGTTGCCCCCGGTTGCCATGACGACCGCATCACCTCGGAAGGACCGGATTTGCATGGTGCGCATATCTTGAGCGACGCACCCACGACACACGCCATTGTCATCCAAAATTGGCCACAGGAATTCCCAAAATTCATATTTGGTCACTTGGCCCGCTGCTTCAGCGCGCCGAACCTGCTCATCCAATGCGTACAACAACTGCTGGCCGGTCGTTGCACCGGAGAAGAACGTTCGCTTGAACAGTGAGCCACCAAACAACCGCAGATCGTGATTCCCTTCGGTGGTTCTATTGAAGGGAACGCCCATACGGTCAAAAAGGTCGATGACGCGCGGCGCCCAATGTGTCATTTCGTACACGGGGGGCTGGTGAGCGAGGAAGTCGCCGCCGTACAGCGTCTCATCCATATGCACCCATTCGCTGAACCCTTGTTGGCGGGCGATGTCGTTGCAGGCATTAATGCCACCCTGTGCGCACACCGAGTGCGAGCGCTTAACGGGGATCATTGAAATGAGATCGACATGGATGCCTTCCTCAGCGAGTTTGATCGCTGCAGCCAACCCTGCCAATCCGCCCCCGACCACAATGACGCGTTTCTTGTGAGCCATCTGAAATGCCTTTACTTTCCGTTCATTCAGAATTCGTCGCATCAGACAATGTTTCGAAGAGACATGGGCAATGCGAGAATGGATGTGTCATTCAATGTACGAACCAATCGACCTCAGCCGAAAGACATGCGCTGCAGGTCAATGGTCATCTCCATCACCGTCATCATCGTCATCATGTGCGTTGTCCGCATCCTCTGTCGCATCGTCATGCGCTGCATCTGCACCCATGAGCATTTGTGTTTCGACGGTGTAAGCTTCATCAACACTCACAGTGTTGAAACCCACGACGGAGAGTACGGTTGCGCCACACAGGCCAGCACCGACGGCTGCACACACCATGCCCCAACGCTTCTGGGCGCCGACGGTGGTTGTGAGTCCCCAGGTAATGGCAGCTGTCCACAAGCCATTGGCGAAGTGGAAGACGAGTCCTAACACTGCGAACAAGTAGAATGCGCTAACAAGGATGGTGCGCAACATGTCGCCATCTTGGAAGTGGGCTGCGGTGGTTGATGCTGCATGGGTTCCCACAAAATCGGTGGGGAACAACCCAAACCAGCCCCACCCCCAACGGAGTGAGCTGATGTGCATGAAGATGAATAACACGCCCAAATACCCGGTTAACCGTTGTAGCGTGTATCGCCAGTTTGGACCATAGCGATAGGCGGAGACGTTCGGCTTACCCGATACCGCCAAGTGGACGCCATATAACGCATGAAACGCGATCGGCAGCCACAGTACGAAGATCTCAATCAAAATGAGAGCAGGCAAACTGTGAATGAAATTCACTTCATGTTGAAATGTCTCAACACCCGCATGTCCGTTTGCAACATGTGATTTCCCGATCCACGAACCCCACATGATCGAAGAGTTTGTGGTCAGGTGGGGAAAGAGGAATGCCCCGACAGGGACGATTCCACACAGGGAATGGAGTCGGCGTAAAACAAAATGATGCCTGTCCATAAAGCCTTGCTGTTCAGAAGTACTCACGACCAATCCACCTTATTCTCTGTAGTTGAATGTCAGCGTACAGTTGAATTGCCGTCATCCTTGAATATGAAACATGACTTCATCATACGGGGGCCAATGCGGTAAGCGATACTGCACAGTTTGCCCAGCTGAATGTCTGTTTCATTACTCGGTTGAAATGACGCCACCACCACCGCCGGTTGGATCCATCGAACTGGCTCCCGCGCCCATACCGATGCTGTCACCGGCTGCCCCTGCACCCATGGCTGCAGCGCCGCCCGACTGCGCGAGTTGCACATATCGCATGCGAAGCTCATAAATGACCGTCGACAAGTTCTTCTCGTCATCCTCGGACAAATTGCCCTTGGTTTTCTCTTCCAAGACGGTCAGCAAATCGATGTAATGTCGAGCGACATCCAATTCGATCATCGGTTGGCCGGTGCGGGGGTCCGCGAATCCGCCGAGATACATCATCGCTTGGGTGACAAATGTCCCGAGCAGAGAATCCCAGTTGGCGGGGGGCATTCTGCCCGCTGCTCCGTCAGCGCCACCGCCTTCGGCGGCTGCTTTGCGAGTTTCCTCTTCGGATTCACGTAACTTCTCTTTTTCAGCCTGGGCCTGACTTTTCCAATCTGAATCGACTTGGATCTTGGGGCTATCGCCTGTCTCTGACATCATTTAGGTTCCTGATGGGGCAGTTGGGGTATCACTAAAAGTACTATGTGGGCGAGTATAGGGGGTGATGGCCTCACGATTCTTACGGGCAGTGTCCTGATATTGCCGATTGCGAGAGTGTTCGCGCATCTCCAAAGGCGACCTGATCGTCGATTGGGTGGCCGAATGCTCAGTTTATTGAGAAACGGGGAATTGACCACCTCGATTCAGCGTCCCTCTCTGGAGTACGATCACCCACATTGGGCTACGAGATAAGACCCGCCCATTTGCCGGAAGGGTCACTGGTTCAGTCAATCGAAGATCTGAGCTCCACGAATCCTGTCATGCGGAGTAGACCCATGCGATACGAAAATGCAGCAAAACCCTCTTGCGGACATCATCAAATGGAATTGACACAACAAATGGTCTCATCCCGCCTCATCGTCTCGTCGACGGTCATCTTGATCGCCAGCGCAAGTGTGTTGCTCACAGGCTGCGAAACCACGAAACGTATGACAAAAGACCCATTTGAGGCAGAAGCAACGATTAGCACTACCGACACGCTTCAACCGCAAGACTTTGTTGCGATGGGGACAATTAAAGACAGTAGTTCATCAAGCGAAGAACTGGACACGCCCGAGCACACTTCGGATGAGAGCAACAGCGGCGTATCTGGGGTCATACGACCCTCGTATATGGAGACCGCGAAGCCGGGCACCAAGATCATTGTTTCAGGATTAGTAGGCCAAGTTAACGGCCGACCTATTTATGTTGATGAGATCTTTGCCCCGATCGAAGACGAATTGTCAATCTTGGGTCGCGAGCTCAACCTTTCTGATTACGCAAAAGAATCCAAAGAGCGAATAGAAGTACGCTTGCGCACCGTCATCGAAAACCAATTATTGCTCGCAGAAGCCGAGTCAACGCTCACAGACCAGCACCGGGTGGGCTTGCGCTACTTTATCAAAGATCTACAGCGCGATCAGATTTTGATGGGTGGGCAGGGGTCGAGGGCAGAAGCAGAACGCCGATTGATGAATGAACAAGGCCTGACGCTCGAGGAGTATGCGGATCAAGCAAGGCGGTCCATGCTTATCCGCCAACAAGTGCGAACCGAGATCGAATCTCAAATAGTCGTGTCTTGGCGAGATGTAGAACAATATTACCGCGATCATCTGGCTGAATTTGACCCTGATGCAACAGTACGGTTACGGTTGATTCTTCTGGGCCAGGAAAATGCTGCCACCACGGTTCCTAAGGTTGAAGAAGCCTTGGCGGTGGGCCAACCGTTTGAATTTGTCGCCCAACAGTTTACTGAGTTGTTGAAATCAAATGCGGGCTTGATGTCGCCGATGAGTTTCCCGGAAGTCGAAGGAACATTAGCCCTCACCGCTTTCCCCGAAGTCAACGAAGTTGTAAGCGCCAATCTTGTTCAGGGTGAAATCATGGGCCCCATTACGACGGCCAAACATGTCGTTTTTGTCCAAGTCGAACAGTTTGACGACGGGGCGCAGGTCAACCTCAAAGAGGCGCAGAAGTTCATCGAAGGCAAACTACGAGATCGTCAATTTAGAAAAGAATCTACCGCCTACTTCCAAAAACTCCTCGAGCGGGGTAACTACGACGATCTCGAACAGATGTCACAAGCCTTGTTTGCGGTCGCGCTTGATCGTTGGGGACCCGCTCAGTAGACCTGGCAAGGCAACATGGTTGCCTGCACACATTCAAATGATGAATAGACTGAAAAACCCAGCGAATTCACTCAATTGAGCAGTGTTGACGGTAATGAATTGCGTAATTCGTGTACACTTGAACGATTATGTTGTGGACACGTATTCGATCCAAATTACGAGCACAATTGGGCCATGTGCGTTGGCGGCGATCTCCTAAAGATGCTGCATCGACCTCGTCCTCGTTATCTTGTGGCGAGGAACACGATCCAAAGAATCCGTCGAAGAACGACAAAAAGAAAAAGCGTGATCCGCGACACGAACTTGGCGCCAAAGGTGAGCGGGCGGCCGCCCAATTTCTCAAACGCGCAGGGTATGCCATTCTCAAAAAGAATGTTCGTATCCCCGGCGGAGAGATCGACCTCATTGCAGAGTCACCCAACAAAAAAGCCATCGTGTTTGTAGAAGTCAAAACGAGATCCAACGATGCCTATCGAGGTGAGCTTGCTATCAATGCAGCCAAACGCAGGCGATTGATTCAGCTTTCCCAACGCCTCGCTCGCAAATTCAATTGGCAAAAACGTCAACTGCGCATCGACGTCATCGCCATTGCATGGGAAGATCTTGAACAACCCCCAACGATTCGACATCACCCCAACGCAGTAACGCTGGGTAGGTAGACGCGCACAATCAAGCTTTCTATCAGCTACACAGGCGACGTCATCCGAGCGGGGACACAGGGACCCCAATTGCTACAATCGAGATCGGCGATGGGTATCGTGGATTTCTTCAAAGAGTTGGTACGGACATGATCATACGGTATTCAAATTCGGTTGATGATCTCGTTGCTCAACGTCGTTACAGTTTTAGGCACAAACCGCAGTCTTGGGGGAAAAAGTACTTCGTTTCGATCATTGGATGGACCATCGTCTTGGTAGCCATCATCGCCGCTCTCTTCGCAGTTGGTTGGGGTGATTGGTGGAAACCTCTAGCTATGGTCTACGGTCTTACGATGATGGGATCCGTCGTATTCGGAGAGATGGTGGCGACACCTCTACTTCGTCTCGACAAGATAGATCCCAATGCATGTGACGCATCGTTTTCGAGTGAATATGAATTGGAGATTGTGAACGATGATCTCGTCGTTCGACATCACTTCGGAACATGGAGAATCGAATCTCGAATCATCAGTTCGATTGATGTAACCGATACGCACATGTTCATATTCACATCAGAGTTAGATCTCTGTATTCCCAAATCCAAAATATCTGCGGGATCATACAACACCTTTCTTGACGAGGTCATGCTTCGCCACAAGCGCAATCGCCGGCCATGGAATCGAGTATGGCGAATGGTGTGGGCAGACCGCGTGCGGTCATATAAATCGCACAAAAAGGAATATTCGCCAGGTGAAATCTACTGCGATGAAAAAAAGGTAAGCATGAAATGGGAGTCGTCAGAGGGAAGCCAGTGTGAGGATTGGTTCGCCTGGGATGCTGTGGCCTATGTCGAAGTGTTCAAAAGAGACCTCTTTGCGGTCGATTGTGTTTGCATGTATTTCGGCTTGGATCACGAGTGCGCAGGGAAGATCCGGCTTCCTCATGGTTGGCCTCACAACGGACTTGAACTTAATGAAGACATGGGCGGGTGGGTGGCGCTTTTGGATCTCGTTCAGAGTACTTTGCCCGGCTTTCCGAATGATGAACGATGGTGGGATGGGGTGGTTCGGCCCGCATTTGAGACCAACGCTACCCGTCTTTGGACCCGTGATGAACCAAACGGAGGCCCGGTCTATCTTCTAGATTAGGCTCACACTGCTACTCCCCTTGAGCGAGATATTGCTCCTATATGGTTAGGCGCCCCCCGTTCTTTTTGCGAGAAACAGGATTCAGAGCATTGGAATCACTAAACTTGTGGTAGACTGACGGTAGGAGAGCGGTCGAGAATTGTGGTCCACAAGAGAGCGTTGGTGATGGTGAGAGAGCGGAAAATCCGCATTTACGTTCGATCAAACGGGGATTTCCAATACATACCTCCATCACCTGATATGTGAGATTGTTCATCTATGGCGACATCGGATATCGACAATGCGAAGGAGAATCAGCCACGCCCCTTGCAGGCCGTGCTGCTGATCCCGCGCAATGTCACCCCGCCTGCGGATGCCATTCTCGCTTTGCACCGTTGGCAAGCTGCGATCGAACCCGTCTATTCTGAGCTCGAAGCCATGGCGGCACTTAGCGCCGCAGTGACTGCATCCACAAACGAACATGCACAAACAGGAATTGATGACAAGAAGGTCAATCCTCCTTCTTCGTTGCTCTTGATTCTCTTGATTGTTGAGCCGAACGCGTTTGATGATCTCGATCTGTTCACGACTGCGGTTCGCCGATATCACCCCGCCGCCTCGATTTGGGGGTATGAAGAACATCGAACACCCGCCCTTACCCAACTTGCACAACCTGCACCCCTGTTTACCATTGCTGCAAATACGGGTGCCGCCCCAGCGGTCGAATTAGCCGAACCAATTTCGCCCACATCGCTACTTTCCGATACTTCTCCCGTCGTCGCATCCATTGAATCAACAATTGTGGTCACCGGCATTGAATCCAAGCGGGCGGTGAGCGATACCGGGCAAGCTCGTGCAGAGGAAACAGATTCTACAACCATCGAATCAGCACCACGATCAACTGACACCGTGGGGGATGAATCCGAGAGCGACCAATTGCCTCGCCTTCGGTTGGCGGGTTGTGCTGACGATACCGACTCGATCACAGAGGAAGTTGCCGCCGTGGCACAGGTTGCCGCAGTCGCCTCTTCACTTATTTTGGGGGACGATGTTCCGGCAGGTGAAATTGTGGTAACAGTTTCCCATCACGAATCGATCACGACCTCCGCAATCGACCACGATCATCTTGCCATCGATTTGGATGATGACCAGAACGATGTGGGCGACTCCGACAACGAAAATGATGATTCGATGGATCATGTTTTTGATCCGCCGGTGTTCGATCGTGAGGCGAGTGATACAGAGGAACACAATCTCGTTGTTGAGCCTATCCGCCGCCGTGATGAAGGCGTGGCTCGATCGGTTGGCCTCTCTTGGAATCGTGACGATGATGCAATCAGCGATCTGAATGGCGAGTTTCCATCTATCCCGGCTGACCGTGATCTGCGATTGATTGCAGACGCTGAAGTAAACGGTCAAACGGATTCGGAGGCCCACTTGGGTGTGCAACCGCGGAACAAAACGGATCGTGACAGCAGTGACGATCAAGAGGAGCTGCCTTCGGAATTGGAACAATCTGACCAATTCGCGGAAGAAGATGTCTCCATCTCCGAAGAAGAAATGGTAATGTTGCTGGGTGATGGTGATTTCTTGTTTGATGATGATGATTCCGATTCGTCGGACAATGATGTATCACCGGGCAAGGATGAGTACAATGATGCGGACGCAGCGTCGTTTCAATCGCCAGCATCGAACGCGATAGGCAGCCAAATGAATCAACACCGTCGGAGGAAAGGGGGACGGTCATGAGTGATCCACATTCGACCAGCAGCACAACATCGTCTTCGCCCGATGATGCCGCGCCGTCAACAACGGGTGTCGATGACGTGAGCAAAATGCGAGGGAGAATTATTGTGGTTGATGACAACCACGATCACAAGACCGAAGCACGTATACGCGCTGCGACTGCTCGTCCAATTACCGTGGTATCCAATTTCTACGAGGCAATCGGCGAGATTGCGACCACCAGTTTGCGTGCAGCACCTGAAGCGGTGATCGCATCGATACCGGCATTTGGAGATCGCATTCAAGAGTACGTCGAGGGATTGTACAACGCAGATCCTGCGATTGCGGTGGTTGCGCTTGTTACAGAAGAGACAGATGACACTGCCGCCGAAATAGCGAGGGAATGTGTCGATGCTGTTCTCACTCATCCCGTCAATCAGATTGAGTTTGAACGGGCCATTCAAGAAGCGGGCAATGCGTCGCGAGGCCCACGTATTCAGAACGCAGCCGCCTTGAACGAAGACGACTCTGTTGAAGAAGATCTTGCGAACCAAGAAGAAGACGAACGAACATCGTTTGATCTTGATGATGAGTTCATTGCCGACGACTACAACGACGATATCGATGCGATAACGACATCGTCGCCCCAAGTTCCCTCAATGGAAGACGGCATCACAGATACGGATCTCATTTGTCAAGTTCTGCAAGCTCCCGGATCGATTGTGTCCCTGCTCGAGTTAGCAATCATGAGTAAGACCGGGCAATCTGATGTGGTTCTTCAGGTTGGTCGCGAAATGCACATTCTCGACATTGAACATGGCGAATCAATTGTGTTTAACGGGGCAACCTTGGGTTGTCTTGTTGCACCTCATATGTCAACATCCGAGCGAACTCGGTGGGCGACCTGGAGCGCACATTATCTTGCGCTGACCGATCAATTACAATCATGGAAAGTGCTCGCGCTCACGGATGATCTTACAGGGGCTCGCAATCGACGGTTCTTCGATCGCACGTTGGGACGTCTGCTGAATGAGGCGAGCGAGAAACGCCAATGCGTTACACTCTTGCTGTTTGATATTGATGATTTTAAACAATACAACGATCGGTATGGCCACACCGCTGGCGATGAAATTCTGATTGAGACCGTCAAGCTCATGGAGTCGGTCATTCGTCCTTGTGATACATTGTGCAGAGTGGGCGGAGATGAATTTGCGGTGATCTTTTATGATCCCGAAGGTGAGCGCGCCCCCGGAAGCGAACATCCTCGCGATATTCAACACATCATTGAGCGATTCCAAGCGAGAATCGTGTCCCACAAGTTTCCCAAACTTGGGCACGCGGCACCTGGTCGACTCACGATCTCCGGAGGACTTGCAACCTATCCGTGGAACGGCCATGATGTTGAATCACTCTATGAGTACGCAGATCAAGCTGCACTCAACGCAAAACAGAGCGGCAAGAATTGCATCATCGTCGGCCCCAATCGATAGGTGAATTTTGTACATCAGGATGTGATGATTGAAAGTTGTCTATCCGATCGGGGACGGACTTTACTGTTCATCTCCATCTTCTTGTGTTTTCTCAACAGCGGTTGAAGGAACCACCCACACTGCGCCATCTTTAATCCATTGGTGGATCACTTGCATTTCATCTGGTGTAAACGCGGGCCCCTTTTTGGGCATCCTGTCTTTGCCGGGTGCGGTCAACACTTGATAGAGAATGCTTGCTTCCGGATCTCCAACGACGACGGTGGGCTCGTCATACGTTGTTTGCATGAGATAAAAAGACGCCAGTTTGATTGGGTTGCGCCCTTCTGATTTGTGACAACCGAAACACCGATCGTTGAGCAACGGGTAGACTCGTTGTTGGAAATGAACCACGCGCTGATCACCTACTCTCGCTAATTCATCTAGCTCGGAGTTCAGGTTGCCATCGTCTGCCATGAGGGCCAACTGCCGTTCGGTCAAAGGATTTGGAGTACCCACACCAAATTTGTAGACGGCCTTACCGCCTTTGTGGGCCACCACACCCACCTGCCACGATATTGCCATCGAAAGGAAAAACATCAGCCACACCGCAGAGGATCGAACGGCAAACTTCGGCACGAATGTCAATCCGGTGAGCAGGACGCTGCCATAACCGAAGAGCACAAGCAACTGAGCTGCTCGTGCATGTAGATGTATTAATTTAGTCGAAGCTTCGGGGATGTCGCCCATCACCCCCTTGGCCTCAAAGCCCGCACGGTAGGTCATGAATGCAGCCACCGCATACATGACGCAACTCAAAAGCAGCAGCACACGTGGCCAACGCTTCGGCGATTCTCGTCGATTCATAGCTAATGCGAGCAATGACATGGGCAACAGCAAGAAGGCCAACCCGATCGGCGCATGGGCAAAGGCAGCATGGCGCATGGAAGGGTCATTCAACATTTCAATCATGTGATCAAGCAAGGTGATACCTCCAGCCAATCGTACTGCTATCTGCAACACATCGTTGCAGAAAAAGGGACATCAGTTCTCTGCATTGATAGTAGTAACGCTCCCACCTTTTGCACCACTCTGATTGGCATGGCTAAGATGTGACCTATGAGAACACTGATTATTATGCGACATGCCAAATCAGATTGGAACGAGGAGGGCGGCTCAGATTTCGATCGCACGCTCAACAAGCGAGGCAAGCACGATGCAAAAATGATGGGTGGTTGGCTACGCGATCATGACTTTGTGCCGAGTATTGTCGTCACATCGTCTGCCAAGCGAGCTCGTTCTACGGCCAAGCGAGTGGCCAAAGCATGTGATTATGGTGTTGAGAACATTCGCCACACAGAACGGCTGTATCTTGCTCCCCCCTCGGATTATCTTCAGGAGATTGCTGATATTGGGTGTGAGGAGGCGGATGACGATGGCGCGGGGATTGTCGACTGCGCCTGCGTTTTGATGGTGGGTCACAATCCTGGCGTTCAATTGCTCGTGTCTGATCTCACCGGCGAAATGGTAAGCATGCCCACCGCTGGAGTTGCGGTGGTGCAATTCGATGAGATTGATTCATGGGAGGCTTGGGATTCTCTTGCCCAACCCGCAGGCCGATTGGTGGAAATGTGCATACCTCGTCAAATCGATTCATCGTCTGACTAGGTGGTCGGATCGCCTGCTGCTTCACAATGATCTGCAGGATCTTCGCCACACTCGACCATGGCAATTTTCTGAACCCGACGCTCATGTCGGCCACCATCAAAGGGCGTCTTGATCCACGTGTCGATGATGGTTCGGACGTACGGCAGGCCGACCATATCCGCAGGAATACACAACACATTGCAATCGTGATGGACTCTACTTCGTCGAACGATCCATTCATCATGCCCAATGACCGCACGGATACCGTGGATTTTGTTGGCGCACATGCACATGCCTATGCCACTGCCTGATATGAGAATCCCGGAGTCAGCTTCGCCCCGGGCAATCAAGGTGCCCACATTCCAAGCTTCATCAGGATAGTCGAACGGCCGATTGCCGGGTTGATCGGTCGCATTCACCAAATAGGCGTTGTGCCCGTCACCCGTAAGGATGCTTGCAATGTGTTGGGCAACTTCTTCGCCCCGGTTGTCCGCGCCGATGACAATGTGGTGGAGTGAGGATTTCATGTTGTACTGGCCACCAATTCCGTGAGCCGAGCTCGGATGAAACCTGCAATCTGCTCTGCGGTTTCCTCGTAACACGTCAGCGGCATCCCAATGGGGTCCGCGACATCCGAGCCTTCCGGATCTAAGAGCTGAGATTTGTTCTGTGCTTCTGTCCCCATGGTTTGGACCATCATCAGGTGGGAATCCGTCATACAATAAATCGCAGTTGATTCTCTAACCAATTGTGCAGACAGAGGTTGTGACGAATGTCCCGAGATGTCAATTCCCTTGCTGTTCAATGCTTCAACTGCCTCAAGCGACGCGGGTGATCCGCCAAACGCACTCACCCCCGCCGAAGAAATCGTGATCGAATCTAATGCACATCCTTCGAGGGCGCCAGATTCAATCAGATGCTTAGCGATCCCTTCCGCCATAGGAGAGCGGCAGGTGTTTCCGGTACACACGAATAGGATTTGGAGGTTCTGCATCAGCCAATCATTCGATCCCTCATCGCTCAGGGCAACATTTCAAGTCCATCATGGGGAACTTCGCGTGCTTCATACGTACAAATTGGCACTGGAGAGTCACAGGATAGGGGTGGTTTAGCCGATCATTCTGGTATAATGCGATCCAAAGGGCTCTCATTCAGGTTTGAATGAGATTCCAGCGTCTCCCAACCGACAGACGACCTCGTGCCTGTTTGATGCTAGTGCTCCTCATCACAAAGGAACTTATCAAGTAAGCAAGGCAGGCCGAGCAAATGTAGCAGTTTCAAAAGGACCTCTGGAAGGACAGTCGTGCTATTTGTCAAACATGAAGACCTCTTGCCGAGCCTCGAGAAGCAAGGCCTTGTCAAAGTCGAAGATGAATTAGGGCTCATCCGTTTTGAATTCAATCCCGATGTGGAGGTCTGCGCCTACCACATTCAAGATCCCACCAGTCGCGTTCTACCTTTTCCAGATGCGGTCATCAGCCAGCGATCCAAAGATTCGCTTCCTGAAACGTTGGATCATCTTCTCTCCAGAATTCATCTGAATGAAGTGTTGGTCATCCCAGCAGGCGTGTGGAAAGACGTGATGAATTGCGTCGCCTACGACATGGCCAAGGATGAAGACTGGGGTGAGATCGATGCGATCGTCGCAATGCATCTCAACACGCGAAATGCGCTCGCCGTCCCGCGCAGTGAAACCCGCATCCTAATCGAGTTGGTTCAGGCGTTGTTCAAAAATGCTACCGAGCCGCGCCAAGACATTACGCTTGTCTCCGAAGACCGATCTGTCTTCTTTGAGATCTTTGGCGATGGCGCGATCAGCCTCACGTGCGTATCCACCCTCGCGGACGAAATTAATCGCACCCTTGAACAACTCGCCTAATCGCTAGAAACAGAAACCCAATCGGGCTGGATCGGTTCTACTCAATGCGTGTCTTCACAGCATTGGTTTTGTTGTTATGTTGCATAACTTGAAACCACACCGGACGAGGTTGCACGTCGGCCGGCATCGGAATAATCCATTGTACAAATCCATCGCCGTCCGCCTGTTTGGCAGTACCAACTTGACGAGCACGTTGCAGATCGAGCTGCACACTCAATCTGTTAACGAGGGTGAGGCCAAACCCCTGTAAGCTGTACATCAAGAACGATCGTTGATTCTTCTTGAGATAACTCGCTTGAAATCGTGCGTTTGAATTGGCGATGAGGGGCGACGGCTTGATCGACAGTGTTGGGCATGCTGAGGATACAACGTCAACCGCACCCCTTTGTTCGCGACTCGGAGAACCGACAAGGATGTGGTCTCCTGATGAGGCGAGGCCAATACCATAGTTCTCCCTAAAGCCCAACCTGTTGTTACTAATCTTCCGCCTAAACGACCAACTTCGTAAATCGTACTCGAAAACAGCGCCACGACCTCCGTCGGCCGAGCCTGCGGAAACGAGAATAACATCCTCGCCGAAGCAAACCCCGATTCCGTAGTCATCGTCCGTTTTCCCTCTTGGATCGACAAACCTGTGTAGCGTCTTACCTGTGCGCATGTCAATGAGGTAAGCGGCGCCAGACCTGGGCTCGTTACCGTCAGCTTGTGTGAACCCCGCCAGCAAGAGGTTTTCGTGTGCTGCTATAGGAGAACCAAATCCAAAGCCGCGACCCTTCGCTCCATCAGGCGGTGCGATGATGCCTACCTCCAAAAGTGTCTTGCGATCGAAAACGTAGACGAATCCTTGTTCTTCCTCCTCTTCCCTAAATGGCGCAGTGACTGCCACAAAACCCTCGGATGCTACAACCGCATCGCCAAACCAATCGCGCGCTTTTGGATCATTAGGAAGCAACATTGACAATTGCTCTCCCGAGCTGAAATCGAAGATGTAAACAGCTCCGGCGTTGTGCAGTTGATTGTGGTCGGTGCCGGGAGCTCCGATGTAAGCGACCTCATTCCACAGTGCAATCGTACTACCAAATTGCTGCCCATCTTGTGCTTCTTGTGCATCAAGTGGAGCAAATTTCCGCAGTTCCTCACCGGTCGCAAGATCGAACACATACACCAGACCAGATGACACGTCGTCTTGTCCTGCAAACGGGGCTCCAATAACAGCAAAGTCGGAGTCAGCCGCAATAGCGAAGCCAAAGAAACTACCGGGGGATAGCCTTTGGGGTCGCAGGCTATACAGGAGCTCTGCATTCTTGACACCAACTATGTAAGCCGCCCCGGCGTGATTGCCGTCGTTTTGAAAGGCACCTACTACTGCGAGCCCACCTGACACCCGAATCTGCCGTCCGAACTGATCCCCGTCCCTGTTGGCCAGGCCGGTGTGATCTTCACTAGGATTACATTCACGTATCTCGTCTTCACAACTCATTTGAGCGACTGCGGTATGAGGTGTCGCTGCAGTGAGGAAAACAAACACGCAGAGCATTGCAATGATCGCCGAACGCATTGCAATCGAGAATCGACTATACGCCGATCGGCACGGCGCTTGGCGTGGTCTCTTTGTGCGATTGTTGAGCATGGTTTCCTGCTCCTGTATATGTGCATGAATGCGGACGTCCATCCAAGAAATGGCATGGAAAGATGGATGGATTCATTGTTCCTAAGGAATGACTTCATCAGGCGCAAATCGGCAACCCGAACATCATTAGATCGGCTGTCCACTTTCGTTCCCTTGATATTCAGCGCAGCAGAAAACGAGACTGGCGCAATGAATACCCATGTGAGTAACGGATTGGTTGTTTAGCTCAACAACGAAAGAAAGACTGAAGGGTGAAGGCTCAGTTCACTGCGACGGTGTTGGAAGTAAGGCAGACATTGAGTTCGAGGGCTTGCATATGCACTCTGCCGCATGCGTTAGACGGGACATTTGCATCCAGTCGTGCGATGCCACTTCCGTTCGCCGGGCGTACCGCAGCGAGCGTTGCAGAGGCATTCAATTGCAATGAAGTTCCCACACACGGATTGCCGCTCGGGATAATGATATCGCCTAATCCAAAAGCGTAGATGAACGCCACGCCGTTGCCAGGTGTTGCTCCACTTACTTCAAACCGTACCGAGCCAGGGCAATCCCCAGCTGCGGTCAACTCGAGGCTTGCATCGCTACAGCCAAGGTCAAAGATGTATGCAGCGCCCGCAACACCATGTCCGTTCGCGCCGCCGACGACATTGTCCCCATCAACCGAAACACTCCATCCGAGTTGATCTGTTGAAGACGCATCAGCCGCCAACAGCTCTACTTCTTGCACCCATGTGGTATCGTCATATCGATAAACATAAACAGAGCCAGCGTTGATTTTCCGTGAATCGTCTTGCGCAGACCCGATGGCGATCGTATCACCACTAATACTCACCGAAGAACCAAATTGGTCCTTGGCCGCCCCGTCCGCGGGGATTATTTTTTGCGGGGCATCCCATGTCAACCCGTTGTATTCAAAGACATAAGCTGAACCCGACGCAGGCCCAAAGTCATCATCAAATGGAGTGGAAACAACTGCGGTGTTCGCATCAACAGCGACTTCATATCCAAACTGGTCACCTTCTGCAACCGCAGCTGGTACGAACTTCTGTTCGAACAGCCAGCTAGAGCCGTCGTATCGGTAAACGTACGCTGACCCTGCGTCGACTCCGTTATCCCCATCAAACCGGGCGGCTGCAATCAGCACATTGTTATCAATATCGACAGAGCTACCAAAGCTCTCATCGGCCGACCCGCCTGCAGCTGCGATCTTCTGCTCCTCAACCCAACTGCTGCCATCCCATCGAAAGACATACACATACCCCGTGATTTCGGTAAACGGGGGGTCGCCCGGCGTGCCGACAACGGCAACGTCGCCATCAATAGCAACATCGTAACCGAAGAGCTCGTCTTCTTTCCCATCAGATGCGAGAAGCTTTTGTTCTTCATTCCAGCTTGAGCCGTCCCACCGGAAGATGTAGGCAGAACCCGAGTTATCACCAAAGTCGGTGTTGGCATGAGCGCAAATGATGGCGACATCGCCATCCACATCAACCGAAAAACCAAACTGGTCGTGAAAGTCGGCATCAGAAGCAAGCAATTTTTGTATCTCAGTCCAATTGCTACCATCCCATTGATAGACATAGACGGCACCCGCTCGGTCGGCGGCTTCATCTTCTCCAAATGCTCCGACAAAAGCGAACTCACCGCTGACTGATACTTCAGTCCCGAATAGGTCACTCAGCTCGCCGTCCGAGGGGATGACTTTGTTTGTGAGTGATGGCGAACATTGGGCAATGGTGGTCGCTGGAGCTGATAGGCCGACCAAAGCTCCCAAGGCGAGAGCCCCGTAGGTGATTCCGAGTGATAGAACAGATTGATTGTTGCTTCGCATCTTGGCGTACATCCTAATCTATAGAGGGGTTTCGTAACGAGGAGCTCAGTTTCCGAGCAGCCGTCATGGGCTACGAATGTCGTTGTGAGCCTCGTGTATTGCAATTTTCGGACGACAAAACGAATATCGCGCACCGAAACCGGACCGGCATCGCGTCATACCCGTCAGCCTACCTGACTCCGCGATCTCTGTCAATTCCTGAACGTAAAACAGGAGAAAACAGGCCCAAATGATGTAATTAGCTGCTCTCGGGCAAATAGGCAAGGGGGTTTTGGAGCTTTCTTAGCTTTACCGCCGCTTACCCATGGATCATTTTGCCCTGCGCCGCGAGGGCTGCCTCGTGGATTGCTTCGTGCATAGTGGGGTGGGCGTGGACCGTGTTGATAATGTCTTCAATGGTTGCTTCGACGTTCATCGCCAGGGTGAATTCACTGATCATTTCCGTCGCTTCTGCGCCGACGATGTGAGCGCCAAGCAACTCGCCGTGCGGGAGAGCGGCCAGTATTTTGACCATCCCGGCGGTATGCCCGGACGCAATTGCTTTGCCATGCCCCTTGAATTGCACCATGCCGACGTTGTAGTCCTCACCCTTCTTCAAGCCGTCTTCGATCAGCGCTCTTTCTGTTTTACCAATGGAGGCGACTTGTGGGTTGCAATACGTGCAACCTGGAATCAGGTCATACTCCACGCCGACGGTCTCGTGCCCATTCATACGTTCAACACACGCGACCGCTTCCTCGCTGGCCACATGCGCCAACCAAGGCGGGCCAATCACATCACCAATTGCGAAGACGCCGGGCACTGACGTTTGGTAAGTGGGTTGATCGACTTCCATATACTCGACTTTGATATGGTTGCGATCGGTTTGTAGATTCAGCGAATCATCAAACAGACCATCAAATCGTCCTCGCACGCCGACTGCAACAAGCACCGCATCTGCTTCAATCTGTTCGGTCTTCGTTTCATCCGTTGCTTTGGCGATCGTAACCGTCGCGCTGCCGTTGCCTTGTTTATCAATGGCTTTGACAGTGTGGCTGGTCTTAATCTTGATGCCTGACTTCTTGAATTCACGCTGCACTGCTTTAGCGCTATCCGCATCTTCAACGGGAAGGATTTGGTCCAACATTTCAACCAGCGTGACTTCAGTTCCAAACGCATTATAAAAATACGCAAACTCGCAGCCGATTGCACCTGCACCGATGATGACCAGTCGTTTCGGCTGCGTCTTAGCCATCATCGCATCACGAGCTGACCATACCACTTCACCATCAAATGGTGCAAAGGGCAACTCGCGGGCGGTCGCGCCGGTGGCAATCATGACCTTGTTTGCGGTAAGCGAATGTTGCACGGTGCCGCCTGGTTGATCGAAGACCTGTACTTCTGCGGGCATGGTGGGCATTGCGCCGCGTGTGATTTTTGCGTGGCCGTCAAAGTGTGTGATCTTGTTCTTCTTGAACAGGAACGCTACGCCTTTGTTGAGTTGATCGGTAACGCCTCGTGATCGGCCTATGACTTGTTCCCAATTCACCGTCATCTCGCCGACATCAAATCCCCAGTCGTGGCTATGATTTTTGGTGTCGCTGAACAGCTCCGCAGCCTTGAGCAGCGCTTTGGTGGGAATGCACCCATAATTCAAGCACACGCCCCCGAGCTTGTCACGTTCGATACATGCGACAGACATGCCGAGTTGGGCTGCCCGGATGGCGCCAACATAGCCACCGGGTCCGCCGCCGATGACGATAAGATCAAAGTGGGTTTGCGAGGAAGATTCTGCGTTCGAACTGTTTGATACTGTCACGGCGAATTACCTGTCATCCACAACGTCTAAAGATGCTGTGGTGGTGTTAATTTGGGTAGAATGTAACATCATACAACAGTGTATGGTGTCACGCGGGATTGGCCGGCCCATTCTACGCGGGTCGACGATCTTCCCAAAGCGGGAAAAAACCGCAAAATGGAGGTCGCCGACTTGCGGATCATCGCCGGATTCGACGCTAACTCCATTGAAGTACTGGTATTTTGCCACTACCATCGCCTTCAATCCTGCGCCTCGTACCCACGAGCGTGCACAATGTCCATTTACCTTTCGCTGAAGCGAAGGGGTGTACTGGGTGGGCGGCCGGAATTACGTGTCTTAGAAGACGTTTTGTTGGTTTCGAAGAATTGCTCCCCAATCGCTGTGTCGGAGACCTGTTGTGCGTACTGCCATTATTTCAGACATCCATGGAAATCTCGAAGCGTTGACGTCAGTCATGGAGGCTATCGACAACGAAGAGGAGGCGGTAGACAACATCATTTGTCTCGGCGATATCATTGGGTATGGCCCAAATCCGCTGGAATGCGTGGACATTGTCAGTGATCGGTGCGAATGGTCTCTCATGGGCAATCACGACTTTGGGGTGGTGTACGAGCCCACCAATTTCAATCCTGGTGCAGCCCAGGCTGCCTTTTGGACACGCGCCCAATTCGAAGCTGAAGAAGATGAGGGCAGCAAGCTCAAGCGCTTGGAATACCTCCTGCGATTACGCGTTCGAGTCAAATTTGGCGAATCCAACCAATTCATAGCGGTGCACGGCTCCCCTCGGCGCCCGATTAATGAATACATTTTCCCGGATGATGCGATCAACGGCACCCTGAAGATCCAGCAAATTTTCGAGCGGGTGGAGCATTATGCCTTCGTCGGCCATTCCCATGTGCCGGGCGTATTTACTGATGAGCCAGATTTTTACGACCCGATTGAGTTGAAGGAACGCTTCATCTTTCAAGATGGCGAAAAGTGTATTGTCAACGTGGGCAGCGTCGGTCAGCCCCGCGATGGCGATTCCAGAGCGTCATATGTGGTTCTCGATGATGAAGGAATTTCATTTCGCCGTGTCGCCTACTCGATTGATCCCGTTGCAGAGAAAATTCGGGCGATTCCAGAATTGAATGATTGGCTGGCGGATCGGCTCTATGAAGGACGCTAGGTCTTTTGTAGACAAAGGGTTACAAGACATATCATTGAAATTGAGGCCAGCCCCGCTTTGCGAATGCGGGGCTGTTTTCTTGTGCTTTGAGTGAGGCGTGTGCTGATGAAGCATAAATCTTGAAACCAGCCCTATTATGATGCCACATGGCGGGTTGAGAAGTGCGGTTGGCAGTGGGGTGCATGTCCCAAATCAGAGAATTCAGAGAAAATGCCGCCTGTACCTGCCAACAATCGCAACGGTACGAAAAAAAGTCGTACGAAATCGCCATCATAGAGTAGTAGGTAGTCAAGTCACGAATGCAGGGCTGACGGGTGGTTGTCCTTCAATGCCCCACGTCACGCTCCATGAGATGAATCAGGATCACAAAGCATATGAATGCCAAGGCTTTACGCATCATCATTCCGTTGGGGATCGTCTTTGTCGGGTTGTTTATTGCCTACAACGCAATTACCAACTCGCCGTCCAAAACGGAGACGTCGCCCACCAATTTGCCCGCATCGACCATTGCAGACGCCACGGAGTCCACGGCCGATCAACCGGTTGATGACCCACAATCGAATGAGAACGATGATCCGAATCACGTCGCATCAAATCAACCGGCTGAATCTGAAGATGATTCCGTCGACGACACTGATGATGTTGAGACACAAACGCCAATCGACGACGCTGCGAAGCTTGTTGATTCGACCACGGATGACATTGCGCCACAAATCGGGCCACTTGATGAGGCGAACAAAGAGAATGGCGCAGCATACCAAATACCCGCAACGCCCGTTTCCGGCTATCACTTTCAAATTCAACCGGAGCAGGATGGAACATTTGGCCCATTCGGCGAAGATGGCGATGCAGAGGCTAATCCTTCACGCATCATCATCGACCTCAGTGATCGTGGCGCAGGTATAGGTCAGGCGACACTGCTTGATCATTTCAAGACCACGGATCACGTTGCAGAGAATCGGTACACGCTCTTTAATGGAATGCCAGAATCTCGCCCCGTCCTGGGAATGCGAGCGATCACGATCAATGGGGTACGTCTTGACGCATCGGGTGTGTACGACGGATTCCAGAATTTTCTCTCTCCGGTGTGGCGAGAAAACGCTGATGTTGCAACCGCCACATCGCGCTCTTTCGAAGCAAGCGTCCTTGATGCAAACCAACAGCCGGTGGTGTCCATCGCACGCACGATCACGCTCGGCCCGGGAATGGGGCAGATCACGGTTGAGCAGCATCTCACCAATCTAACCAATGCGCCCATACGGGTGCAAGTGGAGCAATGGGGACCGGCGGACCTACCGCCCAAGAAAACGTACATCGGCGATTTTCGACGCTTCAGGTTTGGGTATACCGAATCCGGTGCACCATCGCACGTTGCTGCGGGCGATTCTGCATATCTTGCCAAACGAGACGGCGTGGTGGCCGACGGTATCGAAGCAAGCTCAAACGAAATTTGGCCGAACGAAACGAGCCGCGAAGAAGACTACACGTTGGCTTGGCTGTCGACGACCAACCGGTATTTTGCGTTCGCGGTGTATCCACATTTTAAGAATGTGACCACGGCCAACGACAAGTCATTCAAATCAGTCGAACGGGTTGATTTCTTCCTTGATAGTTCGGCTCCCAGTCTCGACCAGATAAATACCGACGATGTTACGAAGATCTATTGCAGCACGAAAATGATCTCACCGGAATGGACACTCGATCCCAATGCGAGCAAAGTGTTCAGCCTTGGTGCATATGCGGGCGCTCAGACTCCGCCGATGTTCAGCAAGACTGAGCCATACCGCTCGCTCGATTTCAAGGAACTCGTCATCTACCAATTGTCATGTGCGTTTTGCACCTTTCAATGGTTGGCGAAGTCTCTCATTTGGTTCCTTCGCCTGATCCAAGGTAGCGTCCTTGGATTTGGTGTAGGTGATTGGGCAATCTCGATTATCATACTGGTACTTGCGGTGCGAGGCGTGTTGCACCCACTCACCAAACGTGGTCAGATTTCGATGCAGAAAATGCAGAAGAAGATGGCCAAGGTGCAGCCCGAGGTGAAAAAGCTTCAGGAGAAGTACAAAGACAATTCCAAGAAACTGCAACAAGAGCAGATGAAACTGTACAAAGAACACGACGTGCAGTTCACCGGTTGTCTTGGCATGGCCCCGATGTTCCTGCAGATGCCAATCTGGGTTGCGTTGTATGCGGTGCTATATTTTGCGATTGAGTTGCGACATGAGGAAGCGTTCTACGGAATCTTCCAACTGGCCAACGGATGGTCATTCCTTGCGGACTTATCTGAGCCAGACAAGTTTATCAATTTCGGCGGCCCGATTTCTTTCCTTAAGAACATTCCCCTGCTGAAGAGCGTTGAGTCAATCAATCTCCTGCCGATCCTTATGGGTGTAGTGTTCTTCCTGCAACAGAAATACATGACGCCCCAGAATCCAAACATGACGCCTGAGCAAGAGCAACAACAGAAGATCATGAAGATCATCTTCCCCTTGATGTTCCCCATCATGTTGTACCCCGCGCCCGCCGGCTTGACGTTGTACATCATGACCTCGAGTACCGTTGGGATTATTGAAAGCAAGTACATTCGTGCACACGTGTCTGCAATGGATCTTGAAAATCAGCCGAAGAAAGAGCCGGGCTTTATAGGCAAATGGATGCGCAAGCAACAAGAGCGGGTGGCTCACGCGCAAGCAACGATGGATCAACAGCAGGGCGCCAAGGGTGGTGGTGGCGCCAAGCGAAAGAAGGTTAAGAACGCAGGCGGCCGAAACACGAAATCCAAGTACGATCGTAAGCCTAAGAACTAAACCAAGGCATTGCAGCCAGTGGTCGCATTGAACGAAGAACAACCCATAGGCTGCGCTGATGTGATTCGGCGCAGCCTTTTTTTGTTTGAATACACTTCTAATCATCATGACGATGCAAACCGGCGACACCATTATCGCGCAGACAACACCGCCCGGGCAATCGGCGCGCGGCGTGATTCGGCTGTCCGGGCAACAGGCCTTTGCATTATTGAATACGTGTATGCAAGGGACGCATTCGTTGCACCGAGGTATCTGCGCTGCAGAACTTGCGTTACCGATGGTTGGCGTTCTTCCATGTTTGATTGCGACGTTCGTTCGGCCGCATAGCTATACTGCGGAGGATTCGATTGAGATTATCACTGCAGGCAACCCGCATCTTCTGCAAGCGTTGTTGCAGCATTTTGTTGATCACGGTGCGCGGCTAGCGGAGCCGGGCGAGTTTACCGCACGCGCTTACTTCAATGGTCGACTTACGCTCGCGCAAGCTGAAGGTGTCGCCGCGACGATCGCAGCCGCATCCGACGCACATCTTCGGGCAGCGCAATTGCTCACCGATGGTCAGCTTGGTAAGGTGTGCGAATCACTTATCGACAAACTTAGCCCCGCTCTTGCGCTCGTCGAAGCAGGAATCGATTTTGTCGATCAAGAAGACGTCGTTCCTATCAACAACCAGCAACTAGCATCAACTCTAGTTGATGTCATCAAGAGGCTTCAAGCCTTCATGAGTCGCGCCACGGGGATGGAACAGTTATCCGCCCTGCCTCGTGTGGTACTAGTTGGCCCGCCGAATGCGGGGAAGTCGACTTTGTTCAATGCGCTCTTGGGTCATACCCGTGCAGTCGTCAGTGCAGAATCTGGCACCACGCGCGATGTATTGGCTGAGCCCATGTCATTGAACCCAGAAGATCCGCACGCCGGCGAAATCCTGCTCACGGATATCGCAGGCCTTGATCAACGGTCGAATCAAGATGATGTGTTCAACCCGCTTATGCAACGCAGAGCACAACACGCCATCGATGCAGCGGATTTGATCGTATCTGTTCACCCAGCAGACAGCGATTCACATCCTGCCACTGAATCGTTCAGCAGCAAGCCAATGTTGAACGTGCTGTCGAAGTCTGACCTGCGAAATCATCCCGACGCTGACCGGTTTGATATACAGTTGTGTTCATTTGAGAATGCAGATGTTGATCGGCTTCGATTAGCGTTAGCCGACCGACTTAACGATCGGGTTACTGCGCTTGCTGCAGACGCTATTGCGTTAGAGCCTCGGCATGAACACGCGCTGATGACTGCGATTGATCATTTGGTGATGGTACAACAAATGGTACAGCCTCAAGCAGAATCGCAGCCGACCGGCTTTGTAGATGACATCGAATTAGTCGCAGCGCAGATGAGGCTTGCTTTGGACGCGCTTGGGCAAATCACCGGGCAGGTTTCGCCTGATGATGTGCTCGGCCATATCTTCGCGACATTCTGTGTCGGCAAGTGATTTGAATAGAACAACCGAATCAGTGGCCGGTTGAACCGAACCCACCTTCGCCGCGATCGGTGGGGGAGAGCTCTTCAACTTCGGCGATAACTGCTTGCGCTACGGGTGCGATCACCATCTGCGCAATGCGCATGTGTCGTTCAACCGTGAACGCATTCCGACCTAGATTGATGAGCGGGACCATCACTTCGCCTCGATAGTCTGCATCAATGGTGCCCGGCGCATTCGGCATCGAGATACCATGTTTGACCGCCAACCCTGATCGTGGGCGAACCTGAGCTTCAAATCCGGGTGGGATCGCCATTCTAAACCCACAGGGGACAAGTTGAATATCCCCCGGCTGCAATACGATCGGATCATCTATAGCAGCGCACATATCGAGGCCTGCGGCATGCGCGGTCTGATAGGATGGCAGCGGCACATCAGGATCACTCCGTAGTATCTCAAGTCGAACTGCAAGCTGTTGATCTGTTGTGGTCGTCGTGGTACTCATGCCCGAATCGTAGCACCATCTCGGTGCAAGTTGGGTGATTGGCGCAGTACATTATGAGGTGGGAACAAATCCGCTGACAAGGTTACAATGCGTCATGACCCACGACCTACATGCATTGCAATATGATATCGTTTGGCAGGATAAAGCGGCAAACCATGCGATTGTGGAACGCATGCTGGGCGATTTACAACCAAAACCAGGCGCGTTAGTTGCCCTGCCCGAGATGTTTGACACAGGTTTTTGTATCGAACCCATGAAAACCAGCGACGATCTGGACGGCGGCCTCTCCGAAAGTTGGTGCCAGTCCACCGCCAAACGATTCGGCATCTACCTCTTAGGCGCGTCCATTCGGCAGCCCGACGGCCCAACGGGGCAAGCGACGAACAATGCGATCGTGTTCAACCCGGACGGCGAACTGGTTTGCAGGTACGAAAAAATATTCACTTTTAGTGCGGATGGTGAGTCAGAGACATTTCGCAACGGCACATCGATTCAAACATTCGATTGGAACGGGATCACGGTGTGTCCGCTCATTTGTTACGATCTCCGGTTTCCAGAATTGTGGCGATTAGCTGTCGTCGACCACGGTGCAGAAATACTTATTGACGGAGCCAATTGGCCTGCGCCTCGAACCCACCATTGGACCACGCTGTTGATCGCTCGAGCGATCGAAAATCTAGCGATCGTGGTGGGCGTGAATCGGTCAGGCAAAGATCCCAACCATTCCTTCAGTGGGGCATCTCGGATCGTGAACGAGCAAGGTATCACGCTCGCAGAAGCAGACGAATCAGATGACGTGGTGCTATCCACTCAAGTAGATATCGAATCGCTCCGCGATTGGCGAAAGAACTTCTGCGCATTGCATGACACCCAACGCAATCTCTTGGGGCAACTTCCTTTCTGATCCGGTTAAGTCTTATCGAGTATTGAGAACGTCGTTGGCGTCCGTTAGTTATCAAAAGTAAACTGAAGTCGGCTGGACTTGCGGCAACTGACAGATTCATACACTTGAAAGTAAATCGTCTTCCCGAGAGCCAAGGCAGGAGTCATGCGCATGAAGACCGTCTTGCCGTTTGCAGAAACGATATTCTTTCCAATGACTCCCGGATTCTGGAGATCCAAATCTACGCCACACCCATTGAGCGCGTACTTGCCGACGTTACGACTGTAATAGAGTGTGACTGTTGAGCCGGGATTTGCGCCAACCACATTCCATATATTGGGTCCATCAACCAAGCCCGGTGTTGGGCCGGCGAGTTTGAGCCGTTCGCCGAATCGATCGGAGCGATATATTCCGCGCGTGGTGTAGTTGTTGGAATTGGTTTCGAGGTTGGATGCAAATGAGTCATAGACGACCCATCGTCCATTTGCGGAGATGAACCCGTCATAGCTTTTGCGGTTGGCTTGGCTTCCGTCGCCCGCCACACTGACGCGAACCGTTTCCGAGAGCCAGCTGTCATGGAGAAAGATATCACGCTCGCCATTTGTATCGTCATCGACGAGGTTGGTTGAAACGGAGTGGAATGTGATCCATCGCCCGTTGCCAGAGATGGAAGGGTGGCGTGCAAACGAATCCCCTTGTTCGCCGAGTGAATTCACACTGACCCGCCACGTCCTTTCGACTTGTCGATCTCGCACGAAGACATCCCAATCATCATTCGTGTCGTCGTCGACAAGATTGGATGCCCGGCTTGCAAAGGTCACAAAACGGCCATTATCCGAGACGCGAGGCGAATCGTTGATGTTGTCAGCTTCATTACCCTCACTTGAGATACTAATCCGTTCCGTTACGCCGGTTTCAACATCATGGAGAAAGATGTCGCGATTGTCGTTGTTGTCATCCGGGACCAAATTTGTAGCGGCGGAATGAAACACGATGAACCGTCCATCCGGAGACATATCCCGCAGCCAACATTCACTATTCGCCTGTTCGCCCTGAGTATTGAGCGACACTCGAATAGTCTCGCCCGTCACCCGATCATGCCTGAAGATGTCAAAAAATCCATTGGTATCATCGTCAACGAGATTCGTGCCACCGCTATGAAAGGCAACGTACCGCCCGTCCTTGGATAGACTGGGCCCTTTGTAGACGCGGCAGCCATCGCAATCAGCACCTTGGTTGTCTTGTTCACCTTGGCTGTTGACGTTGATGCGAGTGGTTTGCTTTGTGATGAGATCATGAACAAAGAAATCCCAGCCGTCGTTCGTGTCATTGGGCACCAGATTGGTAGCAGCGCTCATGAATCCCACGGCCGTCCCATCATCTGAGATGACTGTCATGTGGCTAAAATCGTTCCCTTCAACACCTTCGCTGCTCACACTGGCTCGAACCGTGGTTCCCTCTAGCATGTCCTTGACGAAGACATCCCATTTGCCGTTGGTGTCTTGAGGCACCAAATTGGTCGCTCGGGATTCAAAGCAGACAAATCGGCCATCTGCAGACACGGAGGGCTCGCGGCTTTGGCCATTGCCTTGTGTGCCATCCAGCCGGGTGCTGGCAATATCAGTTTCTTGAGCTGATGCGTTGAGTGAAAGCGCGCACCAGCAGGTGGCTATGCCAAGGGCAATCGGTAATGTGTGGGCGGTCATATTTATTCATCTCCTTCATACGAATAGATATATGGGTGATTTGTGCGAGTCGATTGGTCGCCACAGATGAGATCACCCGTTTCCTAGGACCATGGTAACCGAATTTGAAATGGAATACAAAGGAGGAAACCCAGATTCCCTGTTGAGGCCGCTCAGAGGGGGTGAAACTGGACTGGAAACACGCAGGCATCGGCTGTCCGTCAGCTGAGGGTCGGTTCATCATGGTTATCGGATACGCATTAGCCCCCAAATGGGCGGATGATGTGGATTCGGGGACGCTCGGATCCAACAATTGCGTCCACTGGGAGACGTTCAAAAACGTCCCTCCAGAGGAATGAGATTGTCCGATCTGCCTGATTTCAATGAAAAATCAGGCATTCGAACGATAGGTATCATGGCGACCGAATCTGACAGTATCACATTGACAGGACAGGTTAGCTGATCCAATTCACCCGTGATTAAACATTGATAGAAGATGGTGCCCCGTTTTCGTTGGGCGTGGTTGAGATGTTCTTGTTGCATCATCTGACCAAGCCAGGGGCAGCACCAACTCGAAGAAAAGACTTGAAATGAACAACATGATGCTTGAATCGTTACACCATTCGGCTGAACCCCTGCTGTCGCTGGGCGCAATCAGCGACATCCCGGCGGTTTGGTGGGTCGCTCCCATTAGCGCAATCGCCGCTCTGGGAATGGCACTCTTCTTCTTCAGTTGGCTGAAGGGCCAAGATGAAGGCGACGCCAACATGATCGAAATCGCAGAAGCGGTGCGAAATGGTGCCATGGCGTACCTTGTTCGTCAGTATAAAGTCGTCTTTGGCGTCTTTATTCTCCTCATTGCGGTGCTCGGGATTCTCTCCTTTGGGTTGAATCTCCAACCAACGTGGTCCGTCTTGGGTGTCCCGATTGCGGGCCTCTTCTCAGGCTTGTGCGGTTGGTTCGGCATGAAGACCGCAACTTACGCATCTGCCCGAACAACGCATGCAGCAAAAAATTCGCTCAACGATGCCCTCAAAGTCGCATTCCGAGCGGGTGCGGTCATGGGTATGGTCGTGGTCGGCTTTGCACTCCTTGATATCTCAATCTGGTTCATGCTCTTCGCAGGTGTAGGCATCGGCGGCGATATGCCACTGCAATCACTGACCGTGGTCATGCTCTCCTATGGCATGGGTGCTTCGACGCAGGCACTCTTTGCTCGCGTCGGTGGCGGTATTTACACCAAGGCTGCAGATGTCGGGGCTGACCTCGTGGGTAAAGTGGAAGCAGGTATCCCGGAAGACGATGCACGCAACCCTGCAACCATCGCAGATAACGTTGGCGACAACGTCGGCGATGTGGCAGGCATGGGTGCTGACCTTTACGAATCTTATTATGGATCAATCTTGTCTTCGATGGCCCTTGGTGCTGCAGCAGCTTGGACGCTCGGCCTTGGTCAAGTAGAAGCGATGGCACTCACCGCTGTTCCTATGTGTTTGGCGGGCCTCGGCATTATTTGTTCGATCATCGGCGTGTTCACCGTCAAGACCAAAGAAGGCGCAACCTTCAATCAGTTGCTCAAGAGCCTCCACCTTGGCGTGTGGATCAGTTCTGCAATCATCATCGCAGGTGCTTTCTTCCTCTTCAAGACATTGCTCGGCACCGAAGCATTTGCTGATGCGGGCGTGAGCTATCTCGGTTTGTGGGGCTCCATCATTAGTGGTTTGCTGGCTGGCCTCATCATCGCATGGGGAACAGAGTACTACACCAGTTATGAACATGCACCCACCAAACGCATTTGCGAACAAGCAGAGACAGGTCCCGCGACCGTCATCATTGCAGGTATCGCAGAAGGCATGATGAGTACATGGATTCCGCTCGTCGTGATCGTCATTGCAATCATGGCAGCGTTCGGCCTAGCGGGCGGTGGAGACAACATCATCCTCGGCTTGTTTGGCGTGGGTATTGCAGCAGTCGGCATGCTCTCCACTTTGGGAATCACACTTGCAACTGACGCGTATGGCCCCATTGCAGATAACGCAGGCGGCAACGCGGAAATGACCGATCAGCCTGAGTATGTTCGTGAACGAACAGACATGCTCGATGCATTGGGTAACACCACCGCAGCAACCGGCAAGGGTTTTGCGATTGGATCTGCGGCATTGACCGCGATGGCATTGCTCGCAGCGTATGTCCAAGTTGTACAACAACAGCAGACATCACAAGCGGCGGATTACGTTGCATCCAGTAGCATTACTGCAACCGCTCAGCCGGTCGCCCACAATCTTGGGTACGGCAAATGGGCGATCGTTGCGATGGACGGCCAACTCTTTGATGGCGAAACCGATGGCGAAGCTGATGTTGTGGGTGGCATGGCTATCGCGCCTCGATCACGTGAAACACGAAGGACGATGAAAGGGTTGGCTACGGATACAACCGCTTCCTTGAGTGCCTTTGATGAATCAGAAGGTACATGGACAGCTACCGTTGGCGACGCGAGTTTCAAACTCGTTCGCGCAGATAAAGCGGGTATCAAAGATATCACAGATTTTTATAACGTCACCTTGATGAATCCCCGAGTCATCGGCGGATTGTTCTTGGGTGTGCTTCTTGCATTCGTGTTCTGTGCAATGACAATGAACGCAGTCGGCCGAGCTGCCTACGCGATGATGAACGAATGTCGTCGCCAGTTTGGCAAGATGCGTGAAGCATTCAAGGCTCAAGGCATGAGCGACGAAGATGTCGCTGACCCGATGAAGTGGCCTAAGAAAGTCGAGCATGAAGGTATTCAATACCCGCAGTACGCAGAATGTGTTGCGATCTCGACCGCTGGTGCACAAAAGGAAATGGTCCTTCCCTCAATCTTGGCGATTGTCGTTCCCATTCTCGTCGGCCTCGTCCTCGGCGTCGCGGGTGTCATCGGCATGCTCATGGGTGGACTCACCTCCGGCTTTGCCATCGCGATCTACATGGCCAACGCAGGTGGTGCATGGGACAATGCCAAGAAGTACGTCGAAACCGGCGAATACGGCGGCAAGGGTTCTGAGAACCATAAAGCAACCGTGGTCGGCGACACCGTGGGCGATCCTTTCAAGGATACATCAGGACCATCGTTGAACATCTTGATCAAGTTGATCTCGATCGTCTCCGTCGTCTTTGCTGGCTTGGTCGTCAAGTTCGGCCCCATGATCGGCGGCATGATCGGCCTGCCGTAAGGCAGTCGACTATCAACTCGACACTGGTTTACCTATTCAACAAACCCGCATTCCACTATGGAATGCGGGTTTTTATATGAAGGTTGACCAACTCTCTCGGGGCTTCAATTATCTATCAAAGTGACAAAAATTGATAGGTTTTTGATAGATTGCAGGGTATCCTGGCGATACTATCAATTTGATAGAAATTGATAGCACGGTGATAGGGAGACAAAATATGCCAATACCCCGGACGCCGCCTTCGCTCCCTGAGATTCTCAGGGATCAGCCCCGCGCATGTCTTGACGCCATTGAAGGTGGCCAATATCAGGTTTTTGCGCAACGTGCAAATGAGAAATATTGGCACTGGGATAAGGTCCGGATTATTGCACGGAGCGCGGGATTGGATCCAAAAATAGCATGGGCGGTAATTGCGATGGGGCGACAACCGCAATTCCGCGAAACCACTTTGGTCGGCGAAAGTGAAAGACCCATCAAATTTGGGTTGACGAATTCCATTCAACGCAACCTGATGCTCATTGATCAGCAGTTGGCTGGACTCATCGCATCTCCGGTTGAGGAATTGATCTCATCAACTCAACGAGAGCGATATCTTCTCAACTCTTTTTCTGAAGAAGCTATCGCTTCAAGCATGCTTGAAGGGGCAGCAACCACGAGGCGTGATGCAAAGAGGATGATCCAAAAGGATCGTAAACCTCGTTCGACAGGTGAGCAGATGGTCTTCAACAACTATCAAGCAATGCTCTTCATTCGTGAGCATCGGCATACTGATTTATCGCCTGAATTCATCTTTGAAATCCACCGCCTCCTTACGAATCACACGATGCCAACCGGTCAAATCGGCCGATATCGAAAAGATGCGGATAAAGTAGTGGTCGCAGATCAATACGGCGAAGTTATGCATACGCCTCCGTTGGCCAGTGAACTGCCAAATCGGATCGCGCGGTTTTGCACATTCGCAAATCAAATTGAAGAGCAGGATGACTTTATTCACCCGGTGGTTAAGGCTTGCCTACTCCACTTTCAATTTGGGTTTGATCATCCGTTTTGTGATGGAAATGGGCGCACCGCCCGGGCGCTATTCTATTGGTATACGCTGAAAAGGAACTATTGGCTCTTTGAATTCATGCCCATCTCGCGACTCATTTATCGAAGTCCAGGCAAATATAAGAAGGCATTCCTTTACGCCGAAACAGATGATTTTGATGTCACCTATTTTCTTCATTATCATCTTGACATCATTTCTCGCACCCGCACCGACATGATCAAATATCTGGAGCGGCAGCAGCAGAAAGCAAAGAACGCTCAGTCGCTCTTTCAGTCTAATACAAGTCACAATGCGCGACAACGAGAAATCATGCAACAAGCCCTTCAACACCCGCATACGGTGTTTACAGTCAAAATTTGTCAAAATCGTTTTGCCATTGCCTACGCCACTGCACGGGCGGATTTGCTTGCATTAGCGGACCAGGGGTATCTTATCAAATCCATCGAAGGAAAACGGTTCGAGTTTGTTCGGGGACCTCGGCTGAATGAATTCACTTCAGTACAATAAGGCTAATGGTAGATCGCCATCGGCCTGAAACATCACGGCGATTGGTCGGCCCGTCTCATTTTGGCTCGCCAGCATCCAGAACGGATACGCGCAATCATCAAGTAGTAGAAGACTGCAGAGAGAGAGTTTGCATCATGTCCAAATTCAGGAAGTTCATCATCTATGGGTCGCTTGCTGTTTTCGTTCTTATTCTGGCAGCGGTTACGATAGTGTGGATGGGGCACCGTGAGTTCCTGAAACAGAAGGCAGCCTACATCGCAGCCGGGAACACACTTGATCCCATCGAATTTGCACCACAGCCGATCCCGGATGATGAGAATGCAGCGGTTGCATACGAAGCGGTTTTTTGGACTCTTACTGAGCTAACAAACGACAATCAGAACCTCTTGAATGATGTGTCGATTCCCGGGTCTACCGAGCGACAAGAGTTGCTGCATCAGTACACTCCAGTCATGGACAAGATTCACGCAGCCTCTCGAACACGGAAATGCAACTGGAACATTGACTACGCACAGCCGGTCAGCATGTGGTATCAAGGGTACCTAGGTTCGATGCGACAATCAGCCAGCCTTATTCGCGCAAGAGTAGATGAGGGGGCGAATGGGTATGCAGGAGACAATGCGACCGGGCGGGCTGATCGCGATGCAATGATCTTGGCTGACATCGAGACCATCATTCGTATGGGGTTGCACATCGGCGAGAATTCAACCATCAACGGACAAGTGGCGATGGATTCTCTTTTGGAATTGGGAATCGAAGCATACGAGGAAGTCTATCGAGATCGGCCTGCACCAGCGAACGGTGTTGCCACGTTATTTGGATCGTTCGACCACAGAGCACGTTATCGCCGAGGACTGCAAGCGGAGGCAGTCATGTGGAATCAGAATTGGAATTCTGTCGAAGCTGGTCAGAACGCAACCACCATCTTTAGCTGGGACCGTGCGCACTATATCCAAATGTTGAATGAAATGGTTGTTACGGCCAAGGCGCCGATGTATGAGTCAGCCCCCTCTTTTTCAGTACCGTGGTATGCCCGCACATCGGATCTGATCTTGCCTGCGATCGAAAGGTACGAACGATTGCTCGCGAAAAGGCAAACCAACATTGAAATGCTAGAAACTGCAGAACAACTGCGGTCATACAGGGATGAACACGGGTCCTATCCCGATCCCGGTGTGCTCGACATGCCGATCGACCATACGACAGGGCTCGCGATAGGCTACACTCTGACGCCAGCTGGTGGATTCATCCTCACGGGAGGCACAAGCGGCAAGAATCTAATCGAATGGAATTGGAACTGATATTTGAGCCTATCCGAATCGCTTTGCAAGATGAGCCTGTGCAGCGGCCTTGCATGATTGAGCGATTTAGCTTGGTCTGAACAATTGGAAGGATGCGGAGGTAACTCAATGTCGCTAATCAAGAAGATCTCGATCTATTTTTCGCTCTTCATCGTCGGTGTTCTTGTTTCAATCGTCACCGTCATTTGGATGGGGCATCTTAAATTGCAAAGTCGAATGGATGCGTATGTTGCAGCGGGGAACACATTAGATCTAACCGAGTTTGCACCGCCATCGGTTCCCGATGATGAGAATGCAGCGGTTGCGTATCGTCTGGTGTTTGCAACGCTCAAAGCGCTACCGCAAGACGAGCAAGGTCTGTTCGGCGATGAGACTCTTTATGACGACCCCGATTTGATTGCAGTCCTTGAAAAATGTGCGCCAAGTTTGGACGACCTTCGAGCGGCGACCAAAATGCCCAAATGCAATTGGGATATTCAATATGGTCTGGGATTAGATGTACTCTTGCCGCACCTGGCAGATATACGGCTAGGGGCCAAGCTCCTCAAATCAAACATCTATGTTACCAATAACGCTCCTGAAGGTGCTTCGGCTGAGGATCGGCGAGCGCGGGATGAGATGATCACTCACGATATTGAATCGATGATCAGGCTCGGCCTCCATACACAAGAAGATTCCACACTGATCGGGCAACTTGTGGCCGCGTCAGTACTTGCTATGGCGACTGATGTGTATGAAGACATCTTTAGAAATCGTCCAGCGCCTGTGCAGCATGGTGTGATTGCAATACTTGAGCAGTTTGACCACCGCGCAGATTTTCGCCGATCGCTACAAACAGAAGTGCTGATGATCCAAGGGACATTCGACAACCTCAAGAAAAGGCAGTCGAACGCGATCCAAGTCCCTCCGTTTGCAGTGTCGTTACTCGGCTGGGATCGCGCGTATTATTTTGATACCATGGCGAATGCCATCGCCGCCACGGATGCTCCGATTTATGAATCACCCCCAATACCGGATGGGCCTTGGTACGCTTTGACGACCAACATGCTCCTCCCCGCCCTCGACCGCGCAGAGTTGGCGTTGGCAAAAACACAAACTAAAATCGAGATGCTCAAAACCGCGGAGCTTCTTCGTACCTACAAAGCAGAGCATGGCCAATACCCAGCGCCAGGTGTAATCGAAATGCCGATCGATCCCACAACAGGGAATAGACTGGTGTACGAAATCGTCGATGATGGATTCAAACTAACAGGCGCTGTTGGAAATGCAATCAAGAATAAGATCGAATGGGTCTGGCACTGATTTCTGAGGACATCTATCAGCACCGATTCGCATAACAGTCCTTGTTCACCGATCTTCTGGTAGCGGCAGATTGGTAACACGTAGAACGTCATTGCTCAGCTCTAGAACGCGAAGCCGATAGAGTAATTGCTTACTATCGGCGTCCACAATGTAAACAACATCAGGTTCAGTTGGCTCAGTCGACCATATTCCAGGTTTGAGACTGTGATTATCCGCCGGATGCAAATACATCCACGAGCACGTTGCATCCGGCTGAAAGACGAATCGCATTCGAAACCAGCTGGCGCGAAATTCCCGAGATCCATTGCGCCGAAATATCTGTGTTTTGCTATTCGGATCTTCCTGCTCTTCTCTTGAGTGCACCCAATGTTGGCATAGGAGTTCCATATCGACCTTGATTGTTGGCACCTGCGGTTGCGGAATAATATCCTCGACGAGACCATTTTCGGGATCTAGGTGGTGAGACACGGTCCCTTGGTCGGAATCGCAACAACTTGTTAGCGAGATGATCGTCAATAGCACTACGAATTGCACATATAGCATGGATTGATTCCAATCTAAACTCACGAATGGACGCACGCACACAACCGGTCACAATTCCCGAGCGTGCTCTCTAGGAATAACGTCCAAGTCCCGATTGTATTAGCGAGTTAGAAACAAATTATGCAAGCCGCGAAGGTTTCTCTCAATATTCATGGCCCTATTCCGGGTGTTCGCGGAAAGCTGATTCGATTCATCGACGACTATTTGGCAGCCATGTAGCGCCCCGCCAATCAGTCGAGGTCAACATCTATTGAGATTGCCCAGCCAGCCCGCGCACTCGGATTTCAAACTTCCCTTGACGAACGTCTGCAGTGGTTACATTGGTTTCATTAAGAACAAGCCGTTTGCGATCTGGGCTTATCTTGCCGAGTGAGGCAAAAGCGAATTCGCCGTCAGTGGTGATAATAAACTCGACTCCACTCAGGGGAGACTCGTCCTCCTCATCATCATCATCATCAGGCTCTGCGACATCGTCGGCTTCGGCTTCGGCAGCGTCATCATCATCTTCGTTCTCTTCAGGCCAACCTATTGAGATGGTGAGCATATCACCATTCCAATCGACGGTAAATGTACGATCCGGATCAAGCTCATCGCCCATGTTCATTGCTTGTATCAGGCCAAACAGATTAGCAAACTCGCCTCGGTGTTGCGTGTTGAGTTTGCCTTCCTCGTCATATCCAATCGACTTGGTAAAGTTGGTTGCGCCGGCAAACATATTGTTTTCAATATCGTCCGAGGATTCGCCCTCTTCGTTCTCATCGTTGAACTCCACGATGAAGTCAGCAATTTCGTGCTCGCCTTTCACGCCTGCCTCAGTGCTCTTGAAATCCAATTGATCCACTTGCGCCCAACCACCACCGCCGATTGCAATGTGAAACGTGATGATTATTTTTTCTGGGACCACGCATGAGCTGAGGGTTAGCATGATGCAACATAAGAAACTGATTGTGATGAGCTGTTTCATAGTGATGCTCAATTCTCTCCGACTGGGGAGTGTGGAGCGAGGTTCAATCGCGATGTAAATCACACTTGATCATAGTCAACTTCAGTTGGTACCAACTTCAAAAACCAATGGATAAGCAGAAATGCCCCTCCTGGGAAGTGGCCCCCAAAAGAAGATTCGAAGCCAGTTGATTGGAGTGCTCCGAGGAACCTCTATCTCGGCCACTCGTATTGACCCAGCATCTGATCACTCTCGTTCGCGATCAACCGAGAGCTCAACACATTCAAACTCGGCGGTCATAGAAAGGTTGCGAGGCATGGAGCATACCACACATCAACAAGTAACACGCCGCCAGTTTACCCAGCTCTTGGAAGTGTCTGTGTTGACGATTGGGTGTGGTTGTACTTCTGCCGGTGCGATTGCTGCCTCCTCTCATGGCCACAGCGAAAACGGCTGTGGGGGAGACTGTTGCCAACGCTGCAAAAAGAGTACGCCGCAGTTGCGCAAGCAATCAACTTTGGTGGCGGCGGCATCCACTGTATCACCCAACAGATGCCTTCTGCATAAACGGACGGAGAACATTCAAAGACCGGATGGTGAATGCAGTGTGACGTGAACTTCGTCTAGCTTGCGTTCGATATTTGTAGCGACAAGCTTATACCGCTCTGGGGCGCCAACAAGTCGATCCAAGCTAGCTTCATAGGCGGAACGGGATTCCTCCCACCGCTCAGAGATGAGCATAGCGTCACCGAGAATTTCAAATAGGTTGTACCCCCATCTCGGTTGATCATTTGCGTACACCTTGCTGAGGTGGTTGCAGGCGTTGATCAGATTAACTACCAGATCAGGCGATCCCACATCGACCACAGTTACCGAATCTTGAATTGCAGCCAGCGCATCTTTGTCATGCGTTCGATGGAGGCGAATGTGCTCACATTCGAGGCGAACGGCAAGCGCTAACTCCCGCATGGCTTCAAGAGGTCTATCTTGCAGAGTGTGGATTTGGGCTTGTATGACTGCTCCTGTGCGCTCTTCCCAGGTTGGCTCGCTTTGTGGTCGATCAGCATCTCCACGGAACGCAAGAAACTGCTGAGCTTCGTCAACATCACCCCTAGCTAGGTTCACTCGTGCAAGCGAGACTAACGAGCTTGTAAGATACCGGTCTGCGGGGACCTTACACTCATCGAATCGGGCGATCGCATTGAGAAATGCTTCTTCAGAAGCGGGTGCGGAACCGTTTTGCAATTCGAAAAAACCGATCATGCACGCTGTCTGGGCGGCCAAAAGGGACGGGGAATTTGCATTGGCATCAAACATCTCAAGCGCTTCTTCAAAAGTAGCACGGATTCGACGAACGTCTTCTTGATCGGCAATGTTCCCTTGTTCAACCGTGGCAACCGCACTTAGACTTTGCGCAATTGCAATGTGAGAAGGGCCTAGTAATCGCCGTCGAATCTCCAATGATTCTCTAGCCATCGCAATAATGCCGGGAGTATTTCGGGCCCCGGTGTCGTATGTTGCTTCATTTTCCGCTATCGCGAGCAGGCACATCGCATCTGCTTGAGCCAATTCGTGGTCTGGCGTCGGATGACTTCGATAATACTCGACCGCTTTGCGCAAATGCGGAACCGCGGCCGCCCAATCGTAAATTTCGACCCACGTGCGGCCTATCGCCAGTCGCACATTTGCTTCGACGCGCGGCTTGTCATTTAAGCGATTCTCAACAAGCTCTGTAGCGTCGAGCAAAATGTCTTTTACTGAAACATCGTGACCACGTCGATACGGGTTGGCGGAAGTGAGCAGGTTTTCAAAGAATGCAAGCGACTCAACAGCATCATCCCTTGCAACAGTTGCCGTGTGCTCTGATTCGCGTAATTGCATTCCACTCATCACGATCACGATAATCGCAGTCGCAATGGCCACGCTTGCAACCGCAGCGGCAGCGCTGAACAACCTATTGCGTGCAATATACTTGCGGAGGATGTAAACAACGCTGTCCGGGCGCGCAAGGATTGGACGTTGTTCACTAAATCGGCGAATGTCCTCCGCCAACTGCTCCACCGAGTCATACCGGCGGGCTGGATCTTTCTGCAGCGACTTAAGAATGATGACATCCAAATCACTTTCGATCCGTGGCGGCGTGTTGTTGCTCAAGCGATCAGTGGGCAAAGACGTAACGCCAGATTCACGATTCCGATTCGTCTTTGTATGGGCGCGGCTTGGAGCGATCGGCTCTACTTCGCAGATCGCTTTTTCTGCTTTGAATCGTGAATGTGTGTACGATTGAAATGGATGCATACCGCTGACCAATTCGTACAGCACCACTCCTAATGAATATACATCAGAGGCCGTGGTAACAGCCTCTCCACGCACTTGCTCGGGGCTGGCGTACAGCGGTGTCAGTGCGTACTTACCTGATCCTTGCGTGACCATCGCGGAAGTTGTGGTGAGCAAGTACGATTCTTCATCATTGGGGGACAACATATGTGCGATACCAAAATCCAAGAGCTTGGCTTGGCCTTCGGTATCAACCAAAATATTGGATGGCTTAATATCGCGGTGAATAACGAGATTACGATGCGCGTATTGCACGGCGTCGCACAGTGACAAGAACAGATGGACACGCTCAGTGACTGACAGATCATGCTGTTGGCAGTATGACGTGATGGACGTTCCATCAATGTACTCCATGATGAGATAAGGGACGCCATCGTGTGTTGCATCTGCATCCAACAACCGACAGATGTTTGGGTGTTCAAGCCGGGCAAGCGTTTGACGTTCTTGGATGAACCGTCTTCGCATGATACGATTGACCAGTCCTCTGCGAATGACTTTGATCGCGACAGTCTTCTCGAAGTGTTGGTCCGCTCGTCGAGCAAGATACACCGCGGCCATTCCACCAAGCGCTAGGGGTCGGATAATCTCATAACGGCCAATCGTGTGGCCGGGCTTCCACTCGAATTCTTCTTGCGTGATATGTTCCGCAATTTCCGCGGGGCTTGGCGGCGTGAGAAAATCAACGGAGTCGATTTCAGCATCTAGCAGACTTACAAGCTCAACCCGCAACGCATCATCGTGTGCGCAATGAGAATCTACAAAACGTTCGCGCTCCAAGCCTTGGAGTGATCTGCCCTCTTCAAAGAGTGCGCGAAGTTCGTCCCAATCAACCGTACTCATGTGTTTGCCAACTCTCGATGCAGCCAGGCTCGCGCGAGCGACCAATCGCGTTCGACGGAGCGCAGCGGAATATCAAGATGCTCTGCAATTTCATTCATCGTCATGCCGCCAAAGAATTTCATCTCCACGATATAGCACATCTGTTCATCTTGTTCACCCAACCTTTGGAGAGCATCATCCAGCTCCACAAGGTCAACGCATTTTGATTCGAAAAGAGCGGCAGTCCCTTCAAGTGAAATCTTCTGAGTGGTTCCACCACGCTTGACCGCATTGCGCGATTTGGCGTGATTCACTAAAACTTGCCGCATGAGCCGTGACGAAATACCAACCAAGTGCGCGCGGTTTTCCAATCCGGGGTCCTGCTCACCCACTAGCCGGAGATACGCCTCATGAACGAGCGCAGTCGCTTGCAATGTGTGGCCTGGCGATTCGCGCACAATGTAGCGTTCCGCCAGTCGGCGAAGCTCGTCATACACCACATTGATCACAATCTCGCCCGAAGCTTCACACCCGCCTCGCCATTGCTCCAGCATAAGTGTTAGATCTTTATTATGGGTCGCATCAGGAGATTGGATCGGATCGGTGGGCATATTCAAGTTCAGTTGGCTAGCTTTACATGAGGGAAAGGGGCCAATCGCCAGTTGGCTTACACCTTCAGAATACACCCCAGCGTGGGCAAGTATGCTCGATTACCCATGAAAATGTCAATGAATTTGTGGCGAATAGAACCCGCATCCGCACACCTTACGCAGCATCCCATCTTCTCATCTTACCGATCGGTTTGGACATGGGAGTTCACCATTCGTTCGTTCTCCGCCTTTTGCTCCATCAAACATCATAATCGACAAAATTCTGATATTTCTTGGCGGACTACCTCCTCTGTTGATGCATTGACAAATGAACCCGTTGTTGGTGGTCAGATCCTAACTAATCCGCCCTTACAGGGGGTTGGGAAAGGAAAGTGCAATCAGGTGTGGGACCTGACGACGTTTTGGGAGCCAACTTGTGGTGAACAGTGCAGCACAAGTTGGTAACAAGCGTAGGTGCAGTGTCAGCCTCTCACCTGATTGCACCTTCCTTTCCAATCGACTTACATATTAAGAAGACAGTGAATGCAACGCCGGTGCCTGCGAGCAGGCTACCTCTGCGCCCCACCTACAAAGATTGACTGTCGACACAAAACAAATGACCGAGCACACGCTGTTGTCTATTCAGTAGGTGGTGGTGTTAGCGCACATGAGCACGCAGATATCACACATCAGCATTATTACAGACCGCTACCACCTAGGAGGCATGTAGCAAGATGAAAAAAGAAAACATGAAAACAGGAAAACGGACGCATTCACCACTATCTCATTCGCAGGACAAAACTCAACCTGCACCGCGATCGAGCTCATTCTACGTTCGGCATCGGCAGGCCATCCTCGCCCTAGCGGGTTGCGCGGTTGCTGGATTGGCGCCCGCCGTGGTGCAAGCAGGGCCACCCGAGTTTGTCGAAGATGATGTTGAAGTGCTGTACTACGTGAATGGCGAAGGGCCGAATCAGTGGTTCGGCTATGTCGGAGATGCGGTCGGAGATGTCACCGGCGACGACATTCCTGAAATCGTCTGCGCTTCACCTTATGCAGACTACACCGGCGGTAACACCGGACGCATTTATCTCATCAACGGCAAGACGGGGGAGATCATCCGTCATCATGATGGGATTACGAATCAGGCCTATCTCGGGTTTCGAATTGCTCCTGCAGGTGATGTAAACAACGATGATATTGCAGACTATGCGGCTGCCGCATCAGGTATATTGCGTTCCAATACGCCAGGCGAGCTCTTTGTCTACTCCGGTGCAGATGGATCAGTCTTGTACTCCTGGAGCTCAACCAAATCCGGCGATCGATTGGGACATGGCATTTGTGGACTTAAAGACATCAACGGCGATGGACATGATGAAATCATGTACGGTATCCCCGGCGATGACACTGCAGGATCCAATGCCGGCCGTGTGATTATCCGTTCAGGAATCGATGGCACGATCATGCGAACCCATGAAGGTCTCGCAGATCTGCACCGCATGGGAACCACTGTATGGGACATAGGCGATGTCGATAATGACACATTCCATGACTACGCCATCGGTGCGCAGGATGCTGGTTTCAACCGACAAGGTGTGGTATACGTCCATTCTGGATCAACGGGCGACCTGTTGTACGAACTACATCCATCGTCAGCTCGAGCCGCAGATTTCGGGGGGTACTTCGCTAACAGTGTCGGCGATGTCGATGGAGACCAAGTGCCTGACATATTCGTGGGCGATTGGATGGAAGGATCAAATGGATCTCAAGCTGGATGGGCCTATGTATTCAGCGGCGCAGATGGGACTGAATTAGTCTCCACGCCTGGCGAGAACATTACCGGGAACACTGGATTCGGCGGAAGGTTGCTTGGCGACGTCAATGGCGATGGGGCCAATGACATTGTGACAAATTTTGAGAACAATCCGCAAATTACAGATGCGCCGCGAGCAGGTCAAGTACGCATCATCAGCGGAAAGACGGGCGCAGTCTTGCGTACGATCACGAGCGTTGTGAACGACGCAATCGGGGTCGGCGAATTCTTCGGTGCCGACTGTGGCGGGTTTCCCGATATCAATGATGATGGGATTCCCGAAATCTTGGCCACGGCTATCTTCAATGATGACAATGGATCCCGATCCGGCAGACTGATGATCATCGCAGGAAACGAACCCGCTTGTTTGAGTATCAAGGCGGAAAACTTGGTGGCAGGCTCGTACGCGTCCATTGGGGTGTACGACGGTGATCCGGGTGCGGCGGTCGCAGTCTTGGTAGGGTTTGAAGAAGGCAATGCTGCGTACAACACGACCGATTGGTGTGCGGACTTCAATTTCAGCGTGCCCGCAAACAACATTCGCCATCGTATTGTCGTCTCAGGGATTTTCGATGCAAACGGCACGTTTGAAACGTATCGATTTGTACACCCAACCAAGCGCGGTGCGCAAGTAAAGCTCCAAGCTACTCAAGCAGAGACATGTCCAGACCCTTGCATGTCGCCGATCATCCGTGCGGCAATCAAGTGATAAATATGATCTGAACACCACGTGATTCCATTTGCAACGTGTCGCAAGGCACGCACATAGCAAAGGCAATGACCATGCCATATAGCCTTGCAAGCGGGCAGCCGTTTGCAAGGCTTTCCTTTTTCTTGGTTGGCCTATGATCCCTCGTTATGACAGATCCTACCCCGCCGACACAAAGTCCACCATCGCCAAGCCCGTCGATGCAAAATCTCATGCAGCAGATGGAGTTCATCATTGAGATTGACAAACTCAAAGACATTGAACGCAGAAATCTGATCCTTCAGGGCAAGCGGTTCGAAAACACCGCAGAACATTCGTGGTCGCTTGGGATCATGGCCATGCTTCTGTGCGAGCACGCCAACGAGCCGGTGGATCAGGTCAACGTCATGAAAATGGTGCTCGTCCACGACATCGTTGAGATTGATGCGGGCGATACGTACTGCTATGACACCAAAGGCTATGAAGATAAGGCCGACCGTGAGAAACAGGCAGCAGATCGTTTGTTCGGAATGTTGAACGACGCACAACAAAGAGAATTTCGCGCATTATGGGATGAATTTGAAGACCGTGCAACTGCGGACGCCAAATTCGCCAACGCCATTGATCGAATCTTACCACTGATGCAGAATTGGCAGGCAAATGGTGTGCCGTGGAAGAAAAGAAATATTCGCGTGGATCAGGTGCGGGAGCGGATGGCTCCAGTCCGAGATGGCTCCGTAGAAATCTGGGAGTTGTCAGAGCACATCATTCAACAGGCTCACGAAAAAGGCTACTTGCAGGACGCCTAGTGAGTCAATCACAATTTTCTATCCCTCATGGTGCTGAAATTGTTGATTGTGAAATTAGGCAACCAGCTATTCCCCGAATACTGCTGACCAGCAGGAATATTCCAACATTCTTCGGATTGTGGTTGCATTCTGCCTAACCTTCCCGATAATGGGAATTCCCGGAGAGGATTCTCGCGTGGTAAATCTTAACCAAATTCTTGACGAATTGTTTTCTTTGAAGGCATCGTGTGATGACGACTGTAAGTGTGCTGAGAGGTTGTGTGGTTCGGGGTGCAATGGGCATTGGTCTTGCGGGTGTGATGGCGACCGCGTCGGCACAGACGGAGAGGCTGTATATCACCGATGGCGACGAGGAACAAATGGCGATTGTGCAGGGAGGCGTGCTGATAGAGATCGTGCCCACCCACAAAAAAGGGTACCCAATTGCAGTCAATGACTCCGTTTGGATCGGCGACTACAGCGGGCATCAGCCCTACTCGATCGAGTACGATGTTGATGGAAAGCCAACCGGGAACTTTGGAGAGTACGATTCGGTCCTTGCAGTTGACGGAGCCTCTGATGGGACTCGAAATTTCCAACTAGGCGGCGCGTTTGGGGCGTACGCCAAAGTCTATTCTGCGGACGAGGATTGGCAAAACGAAAGGTACATGTTCAGGGCATCAGGCTCTGATATGGTCGGCATTACCTACGATTCAGTGAACCAATCTATATGGGTCTCCGACAAAAACGAATTCTACGAATACAACTTGGACGGCAAGCGCATATCAAGGTTCGAACACAGTAGCGGCCGTGGCTGCATCGCTTACGAGACAACCACCGACACTATCTGGTTCATTACCAACAGTTCAGAACGCATTACGCAGTATTCAAAGACCGGCGAAGTCCTACAAGTGCTTTCGATCACCGGATTGATCGGCAACAATTGGGGGGCGGAGTTTGCTCCCAACAGTGTTGAAGATGAATGCCTGCAACTCACTGTTTCCGAATTGGAAGCCGGTGACCCAGCTTTTCTGGATGTCGAGGGTGCGGTGCCATTTTCAACCGTTGTAGTAGTGTGGGGACCGAAAATGGGAGAGACGATACTGAACGGCCAAAACGGATTCTGCTCCACCTTTGGAATTGCAGGCGTCGATCAGCAGAACATGATTGGTCTAGCGAGAGCAGATGATCGTGGCCATGTATCATTTGTGAAGAAGAGAGTTCCCGAGGAATTTGAAGATCGAACAGTATTCTCACAAGCCTCGCAGCGGGATACTTGTCCAGAGGAATGCATGTCAAACATAGACGAACAAATCGTCGATTAGCAACATCCTCCATTGCAAAGAAAGGGACCTCTGAGGCTAGGGGTTTCTCACAACTCATTTCCAATACTTGCAAACCCCATGGTCAATCTGATCATGGGGTTTATCTATCTTCACACCCGACAACTAATTAGAACTCATTTCAGGTGATCTGCAATTTCTGATGAAAACGTGCGAGGAGTTTTCAGTATACTAAAACCACTGGCCGGAGTAGTTTTCGGCGCATGACAATTTGTTGAACGAGTTCTTCGCTCGAACGCGATGAAAGGTAGATTGAGATGATGAGATGTAAAAAAAATGTCTTGGGTATCGCAATGGCTGGAGCTGTCGCTGTGGGTGCAATTTCTGCATCATCAATGGCGGGTGATCTCTACACCGTTAGAACTTCTGACGATGTACTGCGTAAATTCGACACGAACACACTAACGTTTACAGACATTGGACCGATTGGTGTTTCGTTCGATTTTGGTGGAATGACATGGGACTCCAGTGCGAACACGATGTATTTGATCCCCGGCCGCGCCGGACCGGGTTTCTATTCCGTCGATCTCAACACCGGCGCAACAACGTTGATTGGTTTCCATGGTCTGCGTGATCTGTTTAGCTTGGCGTATGACCCTACTTCTAACACCGTCTATGCGGGTCAATCTACGGGCGTAACAGGCTTCCACAGCATCGACGTTTCAAACGGTGCCGCGTCATTCATCGGAGATCCCGGCGTCAACTTGGATGGCCTCATGTATGACCCGAATCGCAACGCGGTTGTCGGTGCCCTCGCTGGCCCTGGCGATTTGTATGATATTGATTTGGGAAGTGGTAGTGCTTCGCTCATCTATGATGGCGATTTCTTCGACAACGGCGGCCTCGCTTGGGATGAAGACACTAGTCTTTATTGGTACATTGACTGGAGAGGGGACATGTACACGTTCGATCCTGCCAATGGATATGCGCGTTCGCTCGTGATGAGTGGTCTCACTGCACACGATGCGCTGAGCGCTGCCGGTGGTCCGAGCGATTGCTTAACCATGACCGTTTCTCAACTCATTGCGGGCCAATCGGCACAATGGGATGTAGACGGCGCGACGCCGAACTCGACAGTAGCGATCGTCTGGGGCACAAATCCTGGGCAGACCACGGTCAATGGACAGTTTGGGTATTGTGCGACCTTCGGTATCAAAGGCATTAATCAGAGTAAGGTCATCGGCATTGCCACCGCAGACGGCGGTGGACACGTGACCATTCTCAAGAACCAGATTCCAAACTCTGCGCGAGGCCTTCGTATCCTGTCACAGGCTGCAGAGCGAGATACCTGCAAGGATGAATGCATCTCGAATGTCGACGACCAAGTCGTTGGCTAAATTCGTGAGTTGATTCGATTTTGATTGGTATTCCAGCCCCATCGTCATTTGTGACGGTGGGGCTTTTTTTGTCTCAAATCCGGAGTTGGGGAGCCCATTGTCAGTTTGAGCGCGACGCGTCAAAGTGCTCCAGAGTGGAGTGGAGCGACCAGATTGAGCAATGCGTCGTACACCATCACCCCCGATCCTTGTTGGGACGAGGAAAATCTGGTTTGTGCATCTACCATGAGTGAACACCATGTTTATCGACCAAGCCATTATCGAAGTGCGATCCGGAAAAGGGGGGGACGGCTGCGTCTCCTTTCGCCGAGAGAAATATATCCCCAAAGGGGGGCCGGACGGCGGTGATGGCGGCCGGGGCGGCGATGTCATACTCGAAGCAGATGAGAATATGAACACGCTCCTCGACTACCGCAGTCGACGGCATTGGCATGCAAAAAACGGTATGCAAGGCATGGGCAAGGAGATGACCGGGGCGTCCGCGATTGATCTGATTCTCAAAATCCCGCCCGGAACCCTTGTTTTTGATGACGAATCGGATGAGCTGATCGAAGATATCGATGAGCATGGCAAACGCATGGTCATTGCGCCCGGCGGAAGAGGCGGGTATGGCAATACCCATTACAAGTCCTCAACGAATCAAACCCCGCAGCAATTCACGACCGGCGGTGAGGCGGTCGAGCGAAAAGTCAGGCTCGAACTCAAACTACTCGCAGATGTTGGATTTGTTGGCCTGCCCAATGCAGGGAAATCCACTCTCCTTCGTGCGATCTCTGCAGCTCGCCCAACCGTGGCAGATTTCCCGTTCACGACCCTCCATCCCCAACTTGGAATCGCGCAAATCGACCCGGAACGCCGACTTGTGTTTGCGGATATTCCCGGCCTTATCGAAGGTGCGTCCGAAGGGGCAGGCTTGGGACACGACTTCCTCCGCCACGTAGAGCGGACCGGCATCATTGTCCATTTGCTCGATGCCAGCCCGATTGACATGTCAGATCCCGTTGAGAATTACCATACAATCTGCAAAGAACTCAACGGCTACTCCACCAAACTAGGTGAAAAAGAAGAGATCGTCGTTATCAACAAGATCGACCTCATTCACGAAGATGATCGTGAAGAGTTGATCGAATCCATTGCGGGTCGATTAGGATTCGCTAAGGGCAAGAGGCCTTTGGTGATGAGTGGGGCGACCGGGCTTGGCGTTCGCGAATTGCTCGAAGCGTGCTGGGCCAAATCCAATGTGGTCGCGGATAACTGGACATCCGCCAGCAGTTGATTGCATCCGCCAATCGGATTGCACGCACACCATTCCAAATCACACAAATCGAGGAAGATCGCGGGCAGAGTTACCTTTGCCGTGCTGGTCTTCCTAAAGTTGTTCATGAAAACGAATCCTACGAAAAGTGTTGACAGCTCATCCGTGTGGTGCAGACTGGGCAGGGCAATCGCTGGAAGCATGATCCTTGCGGGATTACTTAGCGGTTGCACAGGCTACCGTGTTGTGCTCGAGCCTTACACCAACCGTCCCGAATTACAGGAGACAGTTGTTCATGCGGACGACGGGGTGAATCAACGCACCGGCGACAAAATCGCAATGATCTCATATGAAGGTGTGATTGCAGAAGGCGAGCGATTCTCATTAATCGGGTCAGGCAAGAATCCGATGAGCCGATTCGTCGAAGCTCTCAATAAGGCACGGGAAGATGAAAATGTCAAAGCGATAGTGCTGTTTGTCAATTCGCCGGGCGGATCTGTTACCGGATCGGACATTTTGTATCACGAAATCCTGCGATTCAAAGAGCAATCTCAAAAACCGGTGGTCGTCCTTATGGGGGATGTTGCAGCGTCCGGCGGATACTACATTGCGTGTGCAGGCGATGAGATCATGGCCCACCCAACCACCGTCACCGGGTCGATCGGTGTACTCATTCAACTCGTTAATTTTTCAGAAGGGTTGTCTCGCCTCGGGATTCAAGCCAAAGCAATCAAGAGTGGCCCCAACAAACTCATGGGCTCCCCCCTCGAACCGGAACAACCAACGCATCGGGCATTGTTTCAAGAAATGGTGGACGAATTCTACGGCAACTTTGTTGATATCGTCCGTGAAGCGAGGCCGAATCTATCTGATGCTGACATCGCGCGCGCGACAGATGGTCGCGTGTTTACAGGCAAGCAAGCGTACGACATCGGCTTGGTGGACGGGATCGGGTATTGGCGCGATGCGTTTGAGTCTGCAAAATCAAGAGCGGGATTATCGTCAGCCAGTCTGGTTCGATATCATCGCTCCGGAACGTATGTTCCGACCGCTTATGCAAGCGTGACCGGGCCTTCTTCAGGGGTTGATGCGAATACCAACACGACCAATGCAAAAGGGGGAGCAAGCGGAGTGAATTACAACATCATGCAACTCAATGCGTTCAATGGCCTGTCACCCCTTATTCCGACGGCGGGCCCAACCTTCTACTATCTGTGGTCGCCTTCTTCGATTGACTAATGACCTATTTACGAATGTGAATTGAATGCACGTTCCTCGCCCCCAATCCAAGCATATGTTTGCGACGCGCAAATCTCGTCGGCGACAACGTCGTCGAGAGCGAGAACGACGACGCGGCGGGTTGTTTTTGCACCGCCTCAGTGTGCTTTGGATAATTGGACTGACGCTGGTTGCGTTCAGTCGCTTCTTTGGATCATGGGCGTACGCAATAGACATTGTCGCAAACGTCAGTCACGCGATTTCCCCCGTGGCCCTGCTCAGCGCATGCATATTCGCCCTGTTTCGTCGACGGGGAAGAACGATCATTTGCATCGCGATCATGACAGTGGCGATGTGGCCACTCTTGGGGGGCTATGTATACCAAGCAAATTCACCGCCTGCCAATGAAACCACGACGAACACGGTCACGATCATGGTGGTGAATGTGCGCGGGCAAAATGATTCATTGGTCCGGTTGTCGGCGTTGATTGCAGAGCATGACCCTGACTGTGTTGCAGTCATCGAGGCCGGGCACGACAGCGCTCCGACATTGCTTAATCGCGAGGACATTATCAACCGATATCCATACCGCGTCGCCCCAGATGCTTCGATTCTCTACTCAACTGCGCTGCTGTCGCGATATCCACTCTTCGAAATCGAATGTGAAGATGATCCTTCGAGTCAGGTGGACGATACGCTGTATGCGTTCCATCACTCGTATCTGGTGGACGCTCCAAACGGTCGATTTGTATGGACTGCTGCTCATCCACCCAGCCCACGAACATCGCAATCTTGGGCAAGGGGCAATGAGAAGGTGGCGGCGCTTGGTGATCTCATCCAGTCGCAATTAATTCCGTTGCAACGACCTGTGGTCGTCGCAGGAGATTTCAATAGTACGATAACCGGCTATCGTCACCGTCTCATGGCAACCCGCAGCCATCTCGCACCCAGTGATGCGATGCAACCCTCACTCATTGGAACGTGGCCGTCCCGTTGGCCGGGCTGGTCACGATTGTCTCTCGATCGGCTTTGGGTATCGCCTGAGAACATTAATGTTGTCAAGCGAAAAGTCCTCCCTGATATTGGGAGTGATCATCGCCCGGTGTTGTTTACTTGTGAAATGAAATGAGTTGGAATGCGCACGCTTCATTACAACAAATGGAATGATGTAATCATGCGATCAGAAACATCGTTTGTAACGGCATGGGTCAATCGTTTGGCCATCATCAGCTTATCCATTGTTTGCGTTTTCGTCGTCAGCTGCGATTCAACACCGAGTACAACATCCATGAATGTGCAACACAATGCAATCCAATATGAGGAGCAATCCAGCCCGGTAGACGCAAGTCTGCGCGGTGTGTATTCCGTGGATGCAAACACTTGCTGGGCAAGTGGAGCGAATGGAACCGTCTTGCTCACGACTGACACTGGAGAACATTGGAATCGTGTATCAATACCCGGTGGCGAACGCGGTGAGACGACCGACTTTCGTGACATCCATGCATTTGATGCTGCGACCGCGATCGTGATGGGGATAGGCAGCCCCGCTCTTTTCTACAAGACCGATGATGCGGGGCAGACGTGGCGTGAAGTGTTTGCCGACATTCGTGAAGGTGTCTTTTTTGATGCGTTTGATTTCTGGGATGAGAGACGAGGCATTGCATTCAGCGATCCGATCGGCGGCAAATTCATCATCATGTACACTCATGATGCAGGAGAAACGTGGACGCAAATCAGCCCCGATGTGCTGCCCCCTGCACTCGATGGCGAAGCAGGATTTGCGGGCAGTGGAACTGGATTGATAGTGGGCAATGACGGCATCGCATGGATCGGGTTGGGGGGCGCAACGAATGCCGGAGGAGCACGTGTCTTGCGCACGACTGACTTTGGCCAAACGTGGACAATTGCAGGCACACCGATTCGCTCAACCGAAGCAGCTGGTATCTTCTCCATCGTCTTTCAGAATGAGCATGATGGAATCGCAATTGGAGGTGATTATCAAAATCCGGAGGAAACGACTGGAATCTCCGCCGTGACGACCAATGGCGGAAGCACGTGGACATTGCTCGAAGGTGATAACGCACCAAACGGCTATCGTTCCGGGGTTGATGGAATGCCCGTTCAATCAGGGAAAAGACGAATTTTTCTGTGTATCGCAGTTGGCCCAACTGGAATCGATATTGGTGAAAGCGACTCCGAAAACAGCGTCATCAAATGGCGTCCGTTTCAAAAAATGGGCTACCACGCAGTATCTTGGGCAGCAGATGGTTCACCCGTGGCTTGGGCAACCGGGGCAGACGGGCGCATTTGTAAACTGTCGTTTCCAAACTAGTTCTCTGCGTCAAAGGCATTCACACAGCGGCCGGGATACGTGATGTTGGGGTACTCCCGACTGGCGGTTCTTTGCCATCCACGATCCACAGGTAGGCAAAGACTTGACGCATACGGTTTGGCAGGAGCAACCGTAAGAATCCGCGGGCGATGATGCGGCCAATGAATGTTGCAACGACCGCTGCGCTGAAATAGCACCCTGCGTAGATCAAACTCAGGCGAAAAGCCGGCGCGTATGCACTCGGCATTTCATCCCTTAGAACATAATGCACCACCACCAACGGAATAGAAGCAAGAAACGCTGCAGCAATCGGATATCCCCAACGTCTCCAATGCGGAAAAATGACGGTGGCTAACATGAACGTTATAAATCCGAACAGGCCGAACACTCCGCGAAAGACCGCCAGCATGATTCGGTCTTCTGTGTTCGTGAGAAATGCGGGATCCCATTGCCGGGTAGATCGGGTGCGAACCGTCGTCTGATTTCTCAAAATAGTGGTTTGCCGAATGAGCTCCGTGGCAGCTTGATCTAATGTAAGAACGGTTCCCGAATCGATTTGTACGGGCCCCGAGTCGATTTGCACAGGCACCGTACCAAGTTGCACATTGGGTGTGGGAGTTGGGACAGGCACTGATGGTTGAGCGGGCGTGACTGCGACCTGCGTCCACTTCGTCGCGTTGTGAAGGGTCTCGATATTCAAACCAATTTGAGCCATGGTTAACCCAAAGCACCAGCCCGCAATCAAAGCCATCCAAACGATTAGTCCGATGACGCTTAGTTTTTTGACCCAATGTGACCACGCCGTCGTGTGCTCACGGGCAGCGTGAATCTTCCCACAATCCGGACAGCGCACAACGAGTAAGTTCAATTCCGTGTGCTGAAAAACGGGCTGGGTATACAGGTTGTAACCACATGTTTCGCAATAACGATCGACTTCAATCTGCGATACGCGAGGCCATCCTTCTGCACTGGATCGAGTCGGGGAGATCGCTGCAGGGCTTTCCACCATTGGAGCAGAGGGGCTATCAGGTTCACCAATAGGCGTCTCGACCGGTGGGCGTTCAGATTGGGCAGAGACTACTGATTCAGTAGACCCAGAATAACTCATGGCCGTTCTCCAGTACGAATTATGGGGCAGCATCAACAGACTGGAAAAGACGGTTGACCAGCATATCTGATCCAATTCGAGCGCAAGGCATGATTGCTACTCTGCTGTGCCATTCTTTGGGATTCCTGTCTTTCTAATTTCGAGACATTTCAAAGTAGAACCTGCCCCATCACACTTCCCAACAATCAACTGGGGCAGGGGACACGCGTACACTGTACCCCATCAGAAGCATGATTGGCCACGTAGTACCACTAGCATTGTGTCCAAAGAAGATGGGTCAGCACACAGATTCAGGAGTTCGGACAGTGATTACCAAGAATTGCGACAACTGTGAAACATTGCTCGAGTTTGAAGAAGATCAGGCAGGGATGAAAGTCCGCTGCCCGGATTGTGGTGATGTCAATTTGGTTCCCGAATCCGAATCTACCTTTTCATCCGATGACCGGGCGATTGCAGCCGGCTTGCCGCCAGACTCAGGCCCGGAGCAGGACGTGATGGTGTTGCGACCAAGCATGTGGCGATCTCATCCGTTCTTGACCGTGTTTACGCTCGGGTTGTTCACTTTGGCGATGTGGATTCGACATTTGGGCGAACGCATTCGCATCACCAACAAGCGCACCATTTGGCGAACCGGGTTCATGAGTAAGTCCACCACCGAAGTGCTGCACGACCATGTGCGAAATATTACGATTGATCAATCATTCATTGACCGCTTACTCAACGTCGGCGATTTGGGAATCGCCAGCAGCGGGCAAGATGGGGTGGAGATCATCGCTCGCCGTATTCCCCATCCGGCTGATGTGAAACGGGTCATCGATTTGTACCGTCCCCTTTGAGGTAGCGCGGGCCAGGTGCATCCCCGTACTTTTGTACACACCATGAATCACCACGGGACAATTGGAGCGTAACGTATCATGATCGTTCGATTGGCAAGGCCGTTTCAATTAACACAGTCGCGCGATGAGGTCAACATTGTTCTCCTCCTGGTTGCAATGATGTTCGTAGGGTTGGGGCTGAGTGGGTGCACTCAAAAAAGCTTGAGTATTGGCGGTATCCCTGATGATTTTAGTATTGAAATGCTTGTCATCCCTGCAGATGGAGTCACCAGCGAGTGGCTGGGCAATATTGAATTGCCCGCGCAGCGGTCCCATTATGTGTTGAATACCGATGGGACGTTGTATGGAGCGGTAGGCAGTGCAGCAGCTGCAGACCGTTTTCCCACACGAGCAGATCGGTTGCGCACAGATGACATTCATCGCCTATGGAATCAAGCTCGTCAGCTTCGTTTTGATGACCGTACCAAATCCAAAATGGGGAAGGGCCAATTGATTCACTTGCCCAATCAAGGCATTGCCTATGTGTATTGGGTGCGAGCAAATTCTCAAGAACAGATTGGTCGATTCGAGTCGCAATCTGCTCGTCCCGATGATGCCAATCTACGTGCCATTGTACAACTTATTAATGATCTGCATCGCCTGTCCCGATTGCCTTGATGATGATGATGTTGTTGGTGTGTTCTTCGAAAAAGTGGTAGTGAGACTGAAATGGCTGCAACTCTTGCATCACATTTGAAGCCCGATGCGATTACCCTTGCTCTGGAATTATCCAGCCGATCAGGATCGGTTGCAGTTGGGCAAGGATCAACTTTGCTCGCAGTCGAGCAGGTCGACAAGTCATCCCGACATGCAGATGAAGTGATGCCCACGATCGCACGCATGTTCGATTCGTGTGGCCTTCAGCCCACCCAATTGGACAGCATATTTGTCTCGATTGGGCCGGGCGGATTTACGGGCATTCGGCTAGGGGTCACGATTGCGAAAATGCTCGCGCTATCAGTGGGAGCAGGAATTGTCCCCATTCGGACATCTGAAGTCGTTGCAGAATCGGTGCCGGTCCCATTACTGGACCAATCGGCCGATCTTCAAATCAAGCCAAGTGTCTTGCACGTTGTTTTGGCTTCCAAACGTGGTCAGTCGTGGTGCGTATCGTTTGAAGCAGATCCGACCGCAGGTGTGTGGAATCGTCGGTCAGAGGGTACGATTGCAGAACTCGAGACGTTTGTGACGCAACACCTCAATACGTACTCCCATCAACCAACGCACTCAACGATCATTGCCGCGGATGTCGTGGACGATGCACTGACGCAGGTGGGCGCTACTCATGGTTGGACGATTGTTCAGGCTGACCATCGGGCTGAGGCATGCTGGAACCGTGGAATACGAATCCTCGTCGACACGCCTGTAGCAGATTCTCCGCTGTCATCGCGCTACATCCAGCCCGCTCAGCTCCTGCCGTTTTATGCACGGGAGCCCGAGGCTGTTCGCATTTGGGAATCTAGACGAGATCGCTCAGAGCCGAATGATGGTCCGAATACGCCAAAGAAGGTGTAGTTCAGAGGGAAAAGCAAGGCGAGAGGGGATTTTGCCGCCATAGAGGGTCCCATCCACCGAGCAGGGAATGAAGGTGAGTAAGCAGACCGGAGTCGAAAGAAATCGCCAATTCTGGTACATGGAGCAGAACCGGTTTTACCCAATTTGCGTATATTCACACATCAAAGTGCCGGCTGCATAGGGTCATCCATTCTGGATCTTCAATCCGCATCGCACGCCTTTTCCATCCTGCCGATCGACTACATCATCCCCTCTCGGTGCGAAGATGTGCTCCCCACTCCGATTGACCCAGCGATATTGGTCGGGACAGATGAGGCTCGAGCGATGCACACAACAGGTTCTCGGCTGCTCCTATAAACTTGGCGCAAGGAATTTAGCCTTATTTCCCATATTCGTTTCGATCCAATCGATTAACCACGCGTTTGGAATGACCGATGAAACGAGTGAATCTTGGTATTTTGGGAAGTTTGGGATGGGTAGTGAAGAACGTACAGAAGCATGTACAGGATCGGCGTTATCATGGATGAACCAAACAATCGCTCAAAGAACTCGCACGATCTGCGGGAACTCGTCAACAAAGAGGTCTTCACCACGGGTGAAGCGGCCGCGATCTGCAACGTTAGCCAACAGACCATCATCCGTTGTTTTGACAGCGGGCGGTTGAACGGCTTTCGCGTGCCCGGCTCACGCTTTCGGCGAATCCCGAAGGTAGAACTGGTTCGCTTCATGCGGGCCAATGACATTCCGCTTGACGTCATGAACGAAGGCAAGCACCGCATTCTTGTCGTCGATGATGATGCGAACATCGTTGAGTTATTCAATGATGTGCTGTCTCGTGATGGTCGGTTTGATGTCGAGACTGCAGCGACGGGCTACGACGCGGGCATGAAAACCGAGTCATTTCGCCCTGATCTGATTATCCTCGACTACATGTTACCCGATATCAATGGCAACGTTGTTTGTCAACGCATCCGCGACAAAGAAGAGCTTCTCGATACAAAAATCATCATCGTGTCCGGCGTGGTCAATCCGGACGAGATTGAAAACCTCCTCCGCTCCGGTGCAGATGAGTTTATCAAGAAGCCGTTCAACATTGAACAGTTGATGAAGCGAGTCGAAACCATGCTCAACATCGCTTGAGATTGGCCATCGAGGAAGACGAAGAGAAACGACAACTGATGAAATCAAACAGGCCCCGTGTACGGATGGGAACACGGGGTTTGTTTTTTTTTGGAGTAGTTAAGTAAGTAAGCGAGTGAGTTCACCATCGAAACCGATTGGCTGATCTATCGACCAGAGATCAAAGCATCACCCGCCGAATAGAGCATCCAAATCGATCGCCGTTGCGCCGTCCGCTGCGGTCGTACTGAAGATGGTGGGGGCACGGTCAAATCGTGCGCGGTAACCGTTGGTGATATGTTCTGTAACCAAGCCTGCGGACTCGGGTTTGCATAACACGATAGCACATCCGCCGAATCCGCCTCCGGTCATACGAGCGCCGAACACGCCATGATTGCTACCACCCATGGATTCGTTCAATTCACCCGCCAATTCTACGATCGTGTCCAACTCTTCGCAGGAGACCGCATACTCGTCCCGCAGGGAGACGTGGCTGGCAAACATGTATTGACCAAGTCGTGACAAATCACCTTGAGTGAGTGCTTCGACAGATTCGATAGTCCGAATATTCTCGTTGACCACATGGAGCGTGCGATTGAAAAGCGTCTTGTCCATGAGATCGCGCAGCTGATGGAGATCGTTGAGCGTGACATCTCGCAAGGATTCTACATCTGGATTGAAAACTTCGCGAATCAGCTGCACCGCTTGTTTGCATTCCTGCTCCCGAGTTGCGTATTCGCTTGAGGCGAGGCTGTGCTTGACATTGGTGTTGACAATCAACAACACCGCATCGTCGGAGTTCGGCATGGGAACGAGCTTGGTATCATGAGAGCGGCAGTCCATGAAAAGCGCATGATCTTCTACCGCTAACGTTGCGATCGTCGGATCCATCAGGCCACACGGGACTTTGGGGAATTCATGTTCTGCCCGTTGGCACCACATTGCTTTTCGCAGAGGGTCCAATTCGAGGCCGATCGCGGATTCAAACAGCGTTGCTACCGCCACACAAAGTGCAGCACTGCTACTCAATCCAGAGCCGATGGGGACAGAACTCGTCATCACCAGATCGATCTGAGGCAATTCCACTTGATGTTGGCGAAATTCCTCGAACACGCCCAGTGGATAATTTACCCACTCTGGGTCATCGATCGGCTTGAGTGCCCTCGTCATATCGACTTCATACTCTTCCTGCAGATCCAGCGAATGCCAAATTGCATTGGCCTGATCGTCCGGGGTGTAATCACCCACCACAATCACGCCTCGATTGATCGCCAGAGGCAGGACAAAGCCGTCATTGTAATCTGTGTGCTCGCCAATCAGATTCACCCGACCCGGGGCAGTGGCTGCGAGGGTCGCGGGTCGGCCGAATCGCTCCTCGAATGCCTCAAGGGCAAACTGGAGCTGGGAGGCTATGTCAGATGTATCGAATTCCGATGGGTGTTGCATTGTTCTCATAACATCATAAACCATCGGCCGATCTGCCCCTAGGCATTGCGTTCAATTCGAGGACATTTCAATGAATTCGGTGCAACGCCGTCACATTCACGGGTATACCGTTGGACGCTATGGAATCTCAGCACGAAGATAACCTCCAAACAAGCCTTACACCAGGGTGTCCCGTTGCCACGGACGCTGCGGACGCGATGTGTGGAATCGAAGATTTGGCGCCCTCGGTCCATCTCTTGGATGGTGAATTCGGCAATTCGGAAGGCGAAGGGGGAGGCCTCCCGCGATCAACAGTTTCGCCGCTACGCGAAATGGTGAATGTGGCTTGGCCCACCGTGCTTTCGATGACCAGCGTCACGATCATGCAATTCGTCGATGGGCTCATGGTTGCCTATGTTGGCCCCACCGAAGTTGCAGCCCAAGGCAATGGTGGGATCTGGGCGTTCCTGCCCATTGCGCTCACTATGGGCATTCTCACTATTATCAACACTTTTGTTAGCCAGAATCTCGGAGCCGGGCAAGTTAAGCAAGCGCCTAAATATGCGTGGGGCGCGATTTGGCTGGGGGTTGCTTTTTGGTTGGCCTTCCTTCCTTATGCGCTCGTTCTCCCGTATGTTTTTGAGTACTTGCATGGTGCGTCGAACCCTGAGTTGGTGCAGATGGAGTCGCAGTATGGCCAAGTGCTGATTCTTGGAGCAATCTTCGTCTTGACTGCCAAGGCGATTTCGAATTTCTTCTTTGGATTGCACCGCCCACGGGTCGTTTTGGTGGCCACCATCATCGGCAATGTCGCCAACCTGTCCGCCAACTACGTTCTTATTTTTGGAGCATTCGGATTTCCTGAATGGGGGCTTTTCGGCGCTGCGGTCGGGACAGTGTTTGGCACGATGATCGAATTGATTCTCCCACTTGCAGTCTTTCTCGGGCCAAAGATGAACCGCGAGTTGCAATCCCGGGCCGCTTGGAAACCCGAATTGAAAGTTGTAACGCAGATCCTGCGAGTCGGATGGCCACGTGGATTAACCTTCGCCAACGAAATGGTGTGCTGGGCGATATTCATGTCCGTCATTGTGGGTACGTTTGGGGAAGACCATATGACGGCCGGCTGGATCGCCCTCAAATACATGCACCTCAGTTTCATGCCCGCGGTCGGAATCTCAGTCGCAGTGACTGCCGTCGTGGGTAGGTATATCGGCGCAGGTCAACCTGAAATCGCAAACCACCGTGCTTACCTTGGCGTGAAGTTGGCCATGGGGTACATGTTCTTCTGTGCAGTTTGCTTTGTCGTTTTTCGAGAGACGTTGACCTCTTGGTTTGTCAAAACGCCGGATGCTGCTGCATACGCAAACGATCCGGTACAGGCAGCAACGGATGCAGCCCAAGCAGCGAACGTGTTGCAAATAGGGATGCGACTTCTGATCTGTGCAGCAGTGTTCCAAATCTTTGATGCCGTCGCGATCACGCTGAATGGCGCACTCACGGGTGCGGGCGACACGCTTTGGCCGGGCGTGGCCAATGTTATTGCCAGTTGGATTTGCATTGTCGGAATTGGGTGGATGTTGGCGATTTTTATGCCGCAACTCGAATCCGTTGGCCCGTGGATCGGAGCAGCATTGTTTATCACGACGCTTGGCATCACGTTCTTTCTGCGTTGGCGCGCGGGTGGTTGGCGCAAAATCAAATTGGTTCACGACAGTTCTGTGGAGTCGTAAACAATGGGGAATCACATCCCAGATAGGCTGACGAGGAGTAAATGAAGGCCAGTGCGTTTGGAAAATAGGCATATGGAACAATTGACCAAAAAACAGCTGGCCTGGACACCCTCCAAGCCTTGGCCGCGATGGTCGTGTTACATCTCCTACTTCTTCTTGTTCTTTTTCTTGCCCATCGTCTTCGGTGTCTTATGCCCTTTGGGTGTAGCGATATCTTGATCCTTGATGAATCGATAAGTATCACCCATCGCTTTGAAGAAGGATTCGAAATCTTCACTCCAAACAGTGAGATACACTTTGCGATGCGAACCGTCCTCTTGCGGGATGCCCTCGATGATTTTAAGGCAGGGGTTGCCGTTGCTCGCTTCTTGAAGTTGGATCGCGTACTTCCGAGGCCCCGCCGAGTCAAAGGCGATCGTGTTCAGTGTCTTTCGTGGTTTGGCGGGTTTCCGGGGAGTGTTCCCACCGCCTTTTCCATAGCCTTGCCGGGGGGCACGTTTTGAAAATGAACCGCCTCGAGTTTCACCCTTTTGGGTGCGAGCATGCTGATTCGTAGTGGGCGGTGGAGAAGACGATGATGGTGACACGGTAGAATCATCGGTCATGATGTTGCCTTTCTACTCCGAGCCGTCGGATAAGCCGTGAGCGTAGACTGATGAATCCAGTCGCTTGATGAGCTGCCCAAATGACTCGACTGATGATATTCGGGGAATGTTTGCCCGAACATATACCTAATAATACACCCCAAATTCACGCAAATCAAGGCTGATCTATCCAGATCACTTGCAAAGTACGGCAGAGTTTCAGATACTTGGATAGACTCTTGCAGTACGTTGGCTGCGAGTCCAAGAATTTGAAAGGACATGTCTATGCCGACAGCTGGCCACATTTTGCAAACGAAACAGGACCTTGGAGCAGAGGTTTTTTCTATTGCTCCAACCGACACCGTGCTGGATGCAGTGCGATTCATGAATGAAAAGCACATTGGCGCAGTCGTGGTTCTCCGCTCAGAGACCGTTGTCGGGATCTTTACTGAGCGCGATTTGATGTGCAGAGTCGTCGCTGAGGGTGGCGACCCCGCTTCGACCAAGGTCGCAGATGTCATGACCTCCAAGGTCTACTGCGCAACGTCCAAAACGAGCGGCGACGAATTGCGCACCTTAATGCGCGAACGTAGGATTCGACATGTCCCCGTGGTCGACAATGGCCAATTGGTGGGCGTTTTATCGCTCGGGGATCTCAATGTGGCGCGCGAGCAGGTCCAAAACGAGACGATCCAGTTTCTTGAGCAGTTCATGTATCGGCCTTGAATCACACCAGCAGTCAGAAACACCATGGCGATGGGAAACCCGTACATCTCGCCTCCATGACCACTTGGACAGCAACCGAAGTGCCGATCTGTTCGTAAGATCTAGAAGCAGATCAGCCGGCCAAACGGCAATTGATGTGTTCGCCGCCTCGCCCCGCCTTGCCTCCCACCTGTTTTTGAGATACATCGGCAGAAAGAGTACCCCTATGCGTTTAGATCAGCCACGCCGTTCCCTCACGTCTGCGCGCGTCATCCTCGCCGCACCAATAGCAACGGCCTTGTCTTTGCTCTGTGTTCTGCCCCTTGCCACCAACGCATCTCCACCGATTAGTGATGTTATCAAACGGGTAGAACCACATGAATATCTCGTCAAGATCGAGTTACATATTCAAGCGTACCAACATCACATCGAAGTGAAACACCAGTACTCGATGAATTTGGAAAACACGCCTGTGGTGTGGCCAATCATCCCGGATGGCGGATTCCATGAATTGGATATGGATCGGCTGGGAACAAAGTTGTTTCTTGAAGATCGCGAAGCCAGGTCCGACTTCAAAATGATCAATGCAAACTCTTTGGAGACGCAGCTTGGTCGTTTTGTTATCAAAGAATTCAAAGGCAAGCAGGTTGATATCCGAGTTGAGGAATTCATCACCTGTTATGACGCGATCGTTGATGAAAAAGCAGCGATGGTCATCGGTTGGCCGGACAAGTGGAATCCGGAAGTGCAATCTGCATTACAGGCACAAGCGTACATTGAATCGACCAATGAAACCATCGTCCGCGTGGTGGAGAAAGTGCTGGGGAAAAATTACAAGAAGAAGGTCACACCCTATCTGACCGCAAAAGTACTTGCCCGCACCACCACCGAGATCTTTCGAACCAACGGCAAAATGCTCTCCAACGATCGGCTCGGGATGATTGATGGTCTCTTGGTCAAAGGAGCAGATAACGCCCTACAAACGCGACGTGGGTCATGGTTTGACGGCATCTGTTTATACGTTGCAATGCTCCGAGCCGCGGGCATTCCTGCTCGCCCTGTCATTGGGCTAGACAACGATGATGACAACAAGATGACCGCATGGGTAGAGTTCTACTTGCCGACCGCTGGATGGGTGTCTGTAGACTTGCGTGAGATGTATGCTTCGCCCGGCATTATGAAAACATTGGATCGAAAATGGAAGGGTTTTGGTACGAATGAAGATCTGAACGAACTGATCCCGATTGCCCATCATTTTCATCCGCCTGCGGGAGTGATGGGCGGCGGTATCAAAGGCCGTCCTTTGATGTGGGGTTGGCTACCTCACCCGGAGCATACTCCCAACCATCAACGATTGCGTTTTCAAGTGATGGATGCACCGAAGGGTGGTCACTACAAGAAAAAGACGCAGCCACAACCGCCGTCAAAAAAACGTAGCAAGAATCGCGACAAGTAAGCAGAACACTCATTCAACGAATGCGTTTGAATAACAGCACGCCTTCAAAAAATGCAACACCCGCAGACAATCAGTGTCTACGGGTGTTGTTTTTGGAAAGACGTTTGGTCATCCTGCGGTTGCGGAATGAGGTCAGATCTTGAATCGTTCAACGATTCGACGCAGGTCTTCAGACTTGAGTGACAGTTGGGAAGATGCTTCAGCTGACTGCACAGCGCCTTGGGTAGTCTCTTGAATGCCACCACTGGTCTTGGTGATGCTGGCATTCATCTCATCTGCAGTGCAAGTCTGCTCTTCGGAGGCTGCTGCAATAGAACCGATGAGGGACGCTACTTCCGTTGCATTGGCGACAATGGCCTGCAGACTATTGCCCGCTTGCTCCACGCTTGTAACGCTGGACTGAGCTTCATCCTTACCGCTGCTCATTCGATCCACTGCCTGTTTGGTTTCATCTTGGATTTCACCAATAGAATGGGCGATTTCATCTGTTGCTTTGGTTGTTCGGTCTGCCAGCACACGGACTTCGTCTGCGACGACAGCAAAGCCACGTCCATGTTCGCCTGCCCGAGCAGCTTCAATTGCGGCGTTGAGCGCAAGCAAATTGGTTTGGTCTGCGATGTCATTAATGACGCCGATGATCTTGCCGATTTCTTCGCTCTTCGTACCCAAGCTCTCAATATCATCCGCGCTTTGACTGACCGTCTTATCCAATGAATGGATACTTCCGATCGCATCTTGCACGAGGGTACTACCTTCAGTGGCAGCATCGCCGGTTTGCTTCGCGTTGTGATTTGCTTGCTCAGACTGGCAGGCAATATCCCGGGTGGTCGTTGCCATTTCGCTTATCGAGGCGGTAAGTTGCTCAATTTCCGATCGTTGGATCTCAAGCGATTGCGCCATTTCTTCACTAGAGGCTGCGATTTCGGTCGCTGCCCCCGCAACTTCAGTCGTATTCTGGACCACATTCTGAATGACCTCGTGCACCATGTTCACAAAGGAGTTGAACCAATGAGCCAGGGTTCGGAATTCGGTCGCTCCAACTTCATCGATGCGCATCGTCAAGTCGCCATCGCCTTCAACGACATCTCGCATTCGATCGGACAGCGCTTGCATAGGACTAGAGAACGATCGGCGAATGAGGAGAACGGCAAGACCGGTTGCCACGACGCCGGCGAAGATCATGGCCAAAGATGAAGTCACTGCACCAGCGCTTGCCATCGCACCGACTTCTTCGAGATCAATCTCTACCGCTACCGCACCCATGAGATCATTCAATGCAAACTGTTTGCCGGTTGTCGAGTTGGCAGCATTTCTCAATTGAATGATGTCATCACGCTTTTCGAGAACGTTATGGCAACTGACGCAGCCACCGGCCACACCCGTGTCTGCCGCCAAATACCGATAGACCTCCCGACCATCCACATCTAATACTTCAGAGTATGGTTCCCAGCCCGTAAACGCTTTGGAGGATGATAACTCGCCAGAACTCTTGGCTTCCCTTTCTTGCGCTTCGAGGTTCTCGTATGCGCGTTGAAGAAACGGATCAGAGAGGTCGTTCTTTGGATTGATGTTCCATCGACTGACGAGGCCATACTGAAACTCGTCCTGTTTAGAATTCAACTCGTCCGCAATACCGATAACGAAGGTAGCAGGGAGAGGTACATGTCCGGATTCTTCGGTGTAATTTTCCTTCGCGCCGAAATCAGTCCCCTTGACCTTCGATACAACGCTTTTGGCGTAATGCTTACGCGTTGTAAGGACTTGCTTGCTAATGACGGTGGCCATCTTCTCCGCTTGGTATTCGATCATCTGGTTGTTTGTACGAAAGTTGATAACAATCGACAACACCACCAAGGCGATCATGGGAATCAGGATCAGGCAGAGCAGACGCGTTGAAAGACGTGCGAACATATCTAGGGTCTCCGAAGGAAATTCGTCGATTCAGTGACAGTCGGAGTACTGAGCTAGCTACTCGCTTGAGTTTCTCTCGGCTAGAACGGAGCCTCGATCAAGTTAGCAAATCAGAATCTGCCCCCGATTAGGTAATCGGCTATTGGACGTGGGGCAGACGTCGTCAGAACACGGTATACAGGCTGAATGATGTTCCTCGGACCCTCCACTCGATTGCACACTACAATGGGGCATGGCAGACCTCTGGGCTGAAAAACGAGCGGGAATGCGTATTCGGGTAGCCCCGCTGGCGCTACGAATGCGACCGCGCACGATTGAGGAGTTTGTTGGCCAATCCCACTTCCTGGGGTCCGGTAAACTGCTTAGAAGAATGCTCGATGCCAATCGGATTACCTCGCTCTTGTTTTATGGCCCACCCGGGACGGGTAAGACCACGCTCGCGGAGGTCATCGCCCAGCACATCGATTATCGATTCCATCGTGCGAATGCAGCGCAGGTCGGCGTCAAGGAGATTCGGCGTATTATTGATGATGCAACCCACGCGATTGACACGGGTGGCAAGCCCACCATCCTCTTTCTCGATGAAATTCATCGGTTCAACAAAGCTCAGCAAGACGTGCTCCTCAGCGATGTCGAACGGGGTCTGATCACGCTGATTGGCGCGACCACGGAAAATCCGTTCTTCTCGGTGAATGCTGCATTGGTGAGTCGAAGCACGGTCCTGCAATTCGAAGCCCATACGCCGGATGACATCACCTGCATTCTGAATGCTGCGGTGAATGATACAGAACGAGGCATGGGCGCGATGCCAGTCCGCATTGACAAAGAGGCGATTGCGCATTGGGCCAACATCTGCGATGGTGATGCCCGACGCGCCCTATCCGCATTAGAAATCGCGGTGCTGAGTACGCCACCTGCGACATCACCAACCGTAGATGATGCGACCGTCCATATCACACTCGAAATCGCGCAAGAGTCAGTGCAGAAAAAAGCACTCCGGTACGATCAAGCAGGCGATCATCATTATGATGTGACGAGTGCATTCATCAAATCCATGCGCGGGTCCGATCCCGATGCTGCGATCTATTACCTTGCCCTCATGCTCGAGAGTGGTGAAGATCCACGCTTCATTGCACGACGGCTTGCGATTTTTGCGAGTGAAGATATTGGAAACGCTGACCCACGGGCGATTCAGATGGCTTCAGCTGCGTTTGGCATTGTTGAACGGATCGGAATGCCTGAGTGTCAACTCACGCTTGCCCAGACCACAATATTCTTGGCCGTCGCGCCCAAGAGTAATGCCAGTGCTCGGGCGATTTGGGATGCGATGAAAGACGTCAACGAAGGCCGAACCGTGCAAGTTCCTTCCCATTTGAAAGATACCCATTACCCAGCCGCCAAATCAGAATTGGGGCATGGCGACGGGTATGCCTATGCGCATAGCCATCCGGGGGGCGTCGTGGCGGGTCAGGATATGGGGATCAATACAACGTACTACCATCCCACACAAAACGGCCTCGAATCCAGGATTGCAGAGCGACTGCAGGAATTGCGAGCCATTCACCGCCGACAGAAGACCGACGCGCCTTCTGTCGATTGAGTCAAATCCTGCTCAACAACCGTTCTGCCGAGGTCGTCTTGACTGTCGGAGCCGCTCGATTGTGGCGATGTTTTCAACGATTGGTCGACGTTAGGCCGAGTAAGTATGGATACAGGCGGCCCATTTTCAATGAATATGGGCGTGTGGAAAATGCGATCGTATGATGCAACGTCGCGGGTCAATTGTGGTTAATGTTTAGTGGATTGGTGGTATTGTCGAATGGTACTCTCATCTCAAATGTCGCGGTCCGGGTCCGGGCGTTCGTATATGTATGCGAAGAAGCGCAAGCGGCCGGGCGGCCCCCGTTCGAAGTGGCTCGTCATTCTTATTGTGATTGCAAGTGCCGTTGCCTTGTGGTGGTTCTTCGGCCGCACCGACGAGAACGGCAATAGTTTCTTTGCCCGGAATGATTCGAAAACGCAGATTGATGATGCATCCACATCTCCCTATTTGAATTCCAGTACCGCCACGCCAAACAACAACACGAGCAACCGCGACGATTCGACGGATCACCCCATCGAACGCAACCTGCCCTCCAGCGATCGCAACCCGTCACAGTCGCCAAACTCCAATGACGACGGCGGTGATGATCACTATCAACCAACGAACAACCCGGCATCAGAATCGTCAGGTAACCGAGGAAACGACATCACGATGGGGGGCGGCACGCCAGCCTCATCATCTGATCAAGAAAACACCTCGACGCCATCTCGTACAAATGACCCGCCCGTTCAGCCGACCACTACCGCTAGCCCGCGATTGAGCGGAGGCAGCGATGAATTTGGCGCAGACCCGGGACCCGCGGTGCAGCAGTTCATTTCCCAAGCAGAAGTGGCAGTCGACCGGGGTAATCTTGTCGAAGGCAGACGCCTGTACAACGAAGCTCTACATCACGCGGACGTCGGACGAGCAGCATCCACGATTCGCGATGAGATGTACCGCTTGAATCAAACGCTGGTGTTTTCGCCTCAGGTTCGGGCGAATGATCCGTTTGCGTTTAGTCACACGATTGTCAGCGGTGATCGCGGGGTCAAGCTTGCCCGAACCGCACACGTCGAGTCTGATTTTCTAGGGCGCATCAATGGGATGAACATGGATCGCATTCGATTGGATACCTCAATCAAAATGATGCGTGGCCCGTTTCATGCTGTTATTGACAAAAGCGATTACCGCATGGACATCTACATCGGCAACGCAGATCGATACGGCAAACGAATGTACGTGTGCTCATTCCCGGTAGGATTAGGTGAGCACAACGGTACGCCCTCAGGCTCATGGATCATTCGCAAAAATAGCAAGGTGAAAGACCCCGGTTGGACCAATCCCCGTACTGGCGAAGTCTGGAAAGCAAGTGATCCCAATATCCCGATCGGCGAACGCTGGATCGGGTTGCGCGGACTCGATCCGGATAATCGCAATCTGAGCAGTTACGGCATCCACGGCACAAATGAACCCGATACGATTGGTCGGCAAGCGTCGATGGGTTGTGTACGAATGGCCGCAGGAGATGTTGAAATCGTATACGAAATCCTGATGTCAGATCTGAGTACGGTGATCATTCGCCCTTAGGTTGTGCGGGCTGATCGACATCTTCCTTGACAAATGTCATATTCTCATAGTCTTTGCGCACACCCGGGAACGCGAGAACCGAATTGTGCATCACGCAATACACGCCCGGCGGAACCAATTGAATCGCCAAGAGTGATTCACACAGATTCTGACTCGAATCTGTGGTGCGCAATATGAACGGCCTCATTGCGCCGGTGAGAATAATGGGCACACTAAAGTCTGGGCCGAGCGTTTCGTATAAGCAGTCACCGGTTGCGGTCAAACGATCGGTCCCATGCACGATGATGACGCCATCGTGCGACGCCGCATACACGCTGGCGACTTTGGCAATGTGTTCGTGATCCGATGGGGTCATCTCCAACGAATCTTTACTCATCACTGGAATTCGATCGACAACCACACCCGTCAATACGAGCGCCGCGAGCATTGCTTCGAGCGTGTCTTCATAATTTCCAAGTTTGCCCAATGCTTCGTCATACGTCTTACCAATCGTGCCCCCGGTGGTCAGGATGGCAATACGTCGGCAGGACGGGGCTTTGGAGCGATCAGTGGACATCATCATCATCATCGGGCATGCTTCTTCAATAGGCTGGGCTAGATACCAAGGGAGGCAGAGTGGTCGCCACACTACTTTTTCATTCGCCGATCATATCCCCCTCGGTTTTGCGGGTCGAAATCGAAAGCAAACGGAGAAGATGCTACCAAATCAGGGAACAGCGGTAGATGAGTGGATATTCCGCAGGTCTACGATGATACCCTGTTGACGACCACCCCCAATATCATTCGCATCCGACCATACAACAGGTCGGATGAGCTGGTAAAGCCCGCTATTTGAGAAACACCCTTGATTATGGATCAACCAACCCATCTTGACATCAAACGCGATCAAGGGATTACCATCGAATGGCCTGATGGAAACACGGTTTTCTATCCGGTCGCTCATTTGCGCAAACTATCCCCCTCTGCTGAAGCACGGGAGGTGAGGCGAGAAATGGACGCGAACCCGCTCGCTATCCTTCCCGCAAGTGTCGCGAATGCGTCTTCAGAACCGCTCACGATTCAGCACGCAGAATTGGTGGGCAGATACGCACTCAAGATCACCTTCTCCGATGGACATGACACCGGCCTCTACTCCTGGGAGTACCTGCGAGAAATCGCCCCGGCTTCTCGAGACACCAACTCACAAGCGACGGCGGACTAATTGGATGGCTCGATTTCACGCACCCCACAATCCGACGAATCCGATTGCTCTCGATGCGAAAGCGGAGTGCGATGAAGTTGTGCACTTGTTGCACACCCATCATCAGATCGAAACACTTGATCCATGTTTTGTGATGAAGTTGAATATCGATCACACCCATATTTCCCCCGCTTTTCCACATGTGACCAATCTGGAGTATGTGCGTTGGCTAGAAGTGCTAGCCACCATGCACGCCGAAGCATTGGGATATGTTGAAGAGTGGTACATTGCCCAGAATCTGATTTGGTTTATTGGCCGGCACGATATTTCCTACCGTGCAGAATTGGTGGTGGGTAACTCGATTCGACTAGTAACATGGGTCGAATCCGTCAGCCGATTTCGCGCGAC
>PJEL010000215.1_pt1 | contig 69901 bp, 67 predicted proteins | sample 1853271 | NCBI WGS metagenome assembly PJEL01 (sample SAMN08108733, study PRJNA415343) | Invertebrate metagenome, whole genome shotgun sequencing project. | host: Globobulimina | place: Sweden: Gullmar Fjord | collected 2015-08
GGCGGTGGGCTCGCCGCCCACCGCGACGGCCTTCACGGTCTCCGAAGCAGCCGCGGGCACGCGCAGTGCCCTCGGGCGACCCGGCTCGCCGACACGCTCGACATATCCCTTTCGAATCAGCGCTTTGATGTGATCGCTGACCGCGTTGGTCGAGCCAATGCCCAGCGCACCTCCGATCTCGCGGTAGGAGGGAACCACGCCGCGCTGATCGACGGAGGCGGTGATGAACTCGAGAATCTCTCTCTGGCGCGGGGATAGCTCGTTCACCGGGACTCCTACTGTACACGTGTTTCCATGAACACCAGTACAGTAGGCTATCAGCGGACGAGCGTCAAGGATTGAGCCCGATGTCGGTCACTCGGGGCGATTCCCCCGATGATCGGGTCTGGCCCACCCTCACTAGGGCCCCTGCGTTAGGTCCTCTACATATGGACCGCAACCACGCTCAAACCCAGTTCCAGCTTCCCGTCCTCGAGCCGTGGATGAAGCGCTTCCTCGCGGTGCTGTTCGGGATGTACGTGGTCGAGCTGGTGCTGCGCAACCAGGGGCTGCCCGTGCACCTGCTGGAGTGGCACTCCTTCGAGGGCGGATTCGCGGTCTATCAGCCGTTCAGCCGGTTCTTCGTCCAGGGCTCCGGCGCCGTCTTCACGGTCGTCATCGGGTTGGTGGTCCTGTACTTCCTGATCCCGGGAATCCTCCAGCTGTACACGCGGCGACAGGTGGTGCAGGCCACGGTCTTCTCGGCGCTCGGGGCAACGGCGCTACCGATGCTGCTCGATGCGCTCTGGTTCAGCAGCGGCACCGTGCTGGGCTGGCCGGTCCTGGTCGTCACCCTCATCGTGCTCTTCGGGCTCGCGCTACCAGACGGGACGATGAACATCTGGTTCGTGATTCCGGTCTCCGGCACGCTTATCCTGTACGGCACCCTAGCCGTCACCCTTGCGTTCTTCCTGCTCGGACCCAGCATGCACACCGCTGAACCGTTGGGTGCCTGGCTGGGGAGCTATTCCTGGTGGTACACCGCCGGTCCAGGGGGCCGACGACGCGCCCTCAAACAGAAGGCCGCCGGGATCGAGAAAGAGCTCCGCCGCTTCGAGGTTCTCGAGGGCGGCAAGGCAGACGAGCCGCCCAAGCCCCAGGGAGACCAGGACGAGTGGATCCACTGACCCTGAAGGGGACTCCGAAGGTCTTCGACGCCTTCCTCCGGCCTCCAGCTCGCTTTGTGCACCTGACCATCGGCGGCTTCGGGACCGTGCTGCTCTTCTGGTTCGGCTACTTCTGGATCGCACCCATCCCCTTCGCCCTCGGCTTCGTCTGGTACGAATGGTTCTTCTGGAGTCGCGGCGACCAGCCCTTCGAACTCTTGCTGCACTCGGACGGAAGAGTCGAGATCGTCGAACCCCTCGCGGAACAGAACCGCACCGTCGAGCTGTCTCGGACTCGCGCCGCGACCGTCGTCTTCCGCAGGGTGGATGACCAACATCACGACTGTGTGGTCGTGTTCAGCGAGACCACGGGCGTTCAGCTTGCGCTCCAGTTCCGGATCCGGGACTTCGAGCCGAGACCAGAGGATGTGAACGCCGATCTCTGGGACGCTGTCTTCGGGGGCGTCTCCGGCCTGATACGGACGCTCTCCCCTCGAGAAAGGTTGGTTCGACAAGTCTTCGAGGATGGGCGTGGGCTCGCATGGCTTCGAGCCGCAGTGCCCGCCGGAGCCTGGGACAGGACCGGACTACGCGTGTGGGAGGGGGCGACGCCGGAGATCGACTTGTTCGGCTACCACGCGACAGCTCCCACCGGATTTTTGACCCTGGAAGCCGACCAGATCGAGTTTTGGGATGGCGAGGAGGCGAAGCGTCACCCGCTTGGGGAGTTGGTGATCGCGCGATCCCAGCGACAGATCACCCTGTTCCGCATGTGGGGAGAGGACTCCGAAGAGCGCGAGGAGGATGTGCCACTGCTGCTCGTCGGTGTCGGCCCGTTCACGGCGGCCATACCCGCCCCGACCGCCGGGCAGACCGGCGAGTATCGGGAGCTTCATCCCGAGCTTCTCCATATGCACGCCCCCGAGGGTGCGGCGCTGGTGTGGCATCTGCTGCGAAATCGAGACCGTGCCGCCTGGCCTCCTCAGCTCCACGAATGGGTCCAGGCTGGAGAGGCCTTTGTGGTCGCCGTGGACTGAGAAACACAACGAGATCGGGTTAGGCTTCGCTTTCCCATGACCAAGCATCTCTCCGAAACCGAACGTCGCGCCCAGATCCTTCGCTCCGCGCGGGCTGTGTTCATCGAACGTGGCTACATCGCGGCCCGAGTCGAGGACGTCGCCAAGCGCGCCGGCCTGTCAAAGGGCGCTGTCTACTTCTATTTCTCGTCCAAACGTGACCTGTTCCTGGCCCTGGTGGCCGAAGAGCACGAGAACACCTACTCGTTCCTCGATTCGGCCGAAGAGGACCATCGGCCCGCCTCGGTCAAGCTCCTCGATCTCGGCCAGAAGTACCTCGACTACTTTGCCGGTCTGAAGTCACCACCCCGCTTCTTCCTGATGATGTGCGAGATGGGGATTCGCGACGACGAGATCCGCGAGGAGTGCCAGGCCGTTCATCAGCAGTTCGTCGACGCCGCGAGTCGGATCCTCGCGCAGGGAATGGCAGAAGGATCCTTCCGAGAAGCCGACCCGCTGGCGGTCGCGCAGATGCTGAAGGCCCTCATCGACGGCTTGGCTGGCCAGTCCGCGATCGGTGTGCGCCCGGATCGCGATCGCCTCCTCGGCGGTGGGATCGGAATGATTCTTCACGGCATTCTCGCCACACCTCCGAGCTGACCCGGTTGACGTTGACGGCACCTATCGCCTACGTGGGCGCGGACCGACAGATGTACGCGCTGAGTCGCGCCGAGTCCCCGGTTCGCCTGACCGGTCGCACCGAGGGTGTCGCCTGGGCCTCCTGGGGTGCAGACTCCGGCAACGACGGCCTCCACAGCTGGCCCACGTGGTCCCCAGATGGTCGCCGGATCGCCTGCTTTCGCATGTCGAAGGAGGGCGGCGATGCCACTGTGCTGGCCGCACACGCCGACGGGATCCAGAGTTCCGAGCTCGCGGTGTTGGACGCCCAGATCCCCATCTATCTTCAGTGGTCCCCAAACGGGGAGAACCTCGCTGTGCTCTGTCAGCAGGACGAGCTGCTCCGGCTGATTCACGTCGATGCCGCTGGAGGCGGGGGCAGCCAGCGCCACATCAGCGGCAGTCCCCTCTTCTTCACCTGGACCACCGACAACGCCATCGCCGCTTTCGCCGGAAGCCCCGGCAAACACGCCCAGATGGTGCTGATCGACCCGTCCAACGGACAACGGCGGCTCCTGCCGGGAACCCCCTGCAACTTCTGCGCGCCGGTGTGGACCGGTAGCCAGCTCATCTACGCCGCCCTCCACCGCCAGCGCGTGTCGATCCTCCTCGCCGACATCGCCGAAACGAAGGTCCGAGAGCTCGAGGTCATCAGCGAGCTCGCCGCCCTCGTAGCGTCACCCAACGGGCGCACACTGGCCCGAGCCCTGGCAACAGACGATCGCAGCCCCTACAGCAGCCTGGCCCTCATAGACCTCGATAGCGGAGCGCTGCGTCCGGTGGCCGATCTCGATTGTACCGCCTTCTTCTGGCTTCCAGACAGCGACGGTCTGGTCGCCGCTCAGACCGACCAGCGAACGGGCACAGTGTCCTGGCTCCGGGTGGATCTCGACGGCACCTCCACGCACCTGATCGACGTGCAGCCAACGCGCGACACCCGGTTCTACCTGCGTTTCTTCGAGCAGTACAGCAAATCCCACCCCCTGGTCGATCCCACCGGTCGCTTCCTGCTCACAGCCGGTCAGCTCGACGGCATGCCTACCGCAGACGGGAGGCCGAGGCTCTGGCAGGTCCCCCTCAGCGGCGGCGCCCCCGAAGAGTTGGGAGACGGCCTGTTCGGCGTCTACGGCCCAGTGAACAGCCCGAGTTGACTCCGCCCCCCTACTCCGGCCGATAAATCGCCCTCCGCCCTGCGCTTCGCTCCGGTTGGCCTCTGAATTCTCTTCACGATCGAACCTCAAAACGGGGGTCGCAAGCGCCCTATTTCCCGTGTTGAGGTTCGACCGCAAATGGAATACCCTCGACCCCTCAGGAGGCGCATCATGATTCGCAGCACACTGGCCAGCATCCTGGCGCGGGAATGGGTCGAGGATCTCCTCGCCGAGCACAACTTCGTTCGGGCCAGCGAGCTTGCCGACCTCCGCGAAGAGGTCGCCAGGTCCAACGCGGGCGGCGACACCTCAGCCCTCGAAGCCGAGGTCGCCGCCCTGAAGAAGAAGCTGAACATGGCAATGGGGGCGATCCAGGCCTCAACGGCGTCGCTGATGACCACCAAGGCGACCGCCGAAGAGGCCCACAAGCTCGCCACTCGCGCCGATCAGCGCGCCAACTCTGCAAACGCCGCCGCCGAGGCCGCTACCGACGGTGTCTCTGGTGTCGAAGAGCGCCTCGCCGCATTGGTCGAGAACCTGGGCTCGGCAACGACAGCCGACGCTCCAAAGACCGCGAAGAAAGCACCCAAGAAGGGAGCAAAGGCGAAGAAGAAGGCCGAAGACGACACGTGCTCGGTGAAGGGATGCACCAACAAACACCGCGCCAAGGGCTACTGCGCCAAGCACTATCAACAGTGGAAGCGCGGCACCCTCAACAGCTAGGACTCATCGGCGGCAGAAGCGATACCGACTTCTGCCGATGAGTACTGGGAGCGCAGCCCGGAGGCCTGCAGCGAAGGATGCTACACGACAACCGTGGATTATTGGGGCACGTCCTTCGCTGCCGGACTGCCGGAGGGCGGAGCGTCAACGGGAGTCTAGATATCGAACTTCACACCCTGAGCGAGGGGGAGTTCGGTACTCCAGTTCAGCGTGCAGGTCTGCCGACGCATGTAGGCCTTCCAACTATCGGATCCGGCCTCGCGTCCGCCGCCTGTGTCCTTCTCACCACCAAAGGCACCACCGATCTCGGCTCCGGATGTGCCGATGTTCACGTTAGCGATGCCGCAGTCGCTGCCGCGATGGGAAAGGAAGCTCTCCGACACCCTGAAGCTATCCGTGAAGACTGCAGATGACAGGCCCTGATCAACGGCGTTGTTCGCGGCGATCGCCTGCTCGATGTCGCGATACGTAAACAGGTAGAGGATGGGTGCAAAGGTCTCGTGTTTGATGACCGCCATGCCAGCGTGGGCCTTGACCACCGTCGGTCTCACGTAGCTTCCCGGGCGGTCGACGACGGTGCCACCCGAGAGGATCTCCCCTCCCTGCGCCTTGATGGTCTCGATAGCCGAGGTGAACTGCTGCACCGCATAGTCGTCGATGAGCGGACCGAGGAGGGTGCCCTCTTCCAGCGGATTGCCGGCCTCGATCGACTCGTAGGCGGCGACGACCCTCTGTGTGAACTCCTCGGCGATGTCCTCGTGCAAGTACAGCCGCCGCGTCGAAGTGCACCGCTGACCCGCAGTGCCGACCGCCCCGAACACCACGCCGCTCAGCGCCAGGTCCAGAGGGGCATCCTTGTGCACGATCACCGCGTTGTTTCCGCCGAGCTCGAGCAGACAGCGGCCCAGGCGACCGGCAACCACCTGACCGACGTGACGGCCCATTCGGCACGAACCGGTCGCCGAGATCAGGGGGACCCGACGGTCGTGAATCAAGCGCTCGCCCACCACGGAGTCGTCTCCGATGACCAGCCCGAGCACGCCACCCCAACCGTGCTTCTGCATGACCGCGTCGCAGATCTTGTGGGTTGCAATAGCGGTGAGGGATGCCTTGAGAGACGGCTTCCACAGAACACTATTGCCACAGGCTGCGGCCACCATCGCGTTCCAGGCCCACACGGCATTGGGGAAGTTGAAGGCGGTGATCACGCCGGTGACGCCGAGTGGGTGCCACTGCTCGTAGAGCCGATGCCCGGGGCGCTCGCTGTGCATCGACAGGCCATAGAGCTGCCGCGAGAGGCCGACGCAGAAGTCCGCCATGTCGACGGATTCCTGGATCTCGCCGAGGCCCTCGGAGAGGATCTTGCCGACCTCGAGGCTGATCAGGCGTCCGAGGTCTTCTTTGTTGTCTCGCAGCGCCTGTCCAATCTCTCGGACAATCACGCCACGCTGGGGAGCGGGGAGCATTCGCCACTCGGAAAAGGCGCGTTCACACTCGGACACCACGTGCTCGTAGTCCTCGGCGTCCGCCAGCTGCACGCTCGCAATGCGCTGTCCGTCGATGGGGCTCACAGCGGTGTGGGTGCGCCCACCGGGGCTCAGGAAGCCACTGCTTGCCGCTCCAGAGTTCATTTCTTCGATGCCAAGGCGGGTCAGAAAGGCGTCCAGCTGGACCTCCATACGTTAAATGACCCACTCCGTATCTCGGTTGCCGAGCCCGAACCAGATCGCTAGACTACAAGCCGATCTGCACCACAGGAGCGTCGATATGTCTTGGACTCGCGTTGCAGCGCTGGCGCTGTTGGTGGGCTGCGGTACCGAAGAGGTCGACACCGATGTCGAAACCACGGAAACCGACACAGAGACCGATACAGAGACGACCGAGACCATCGACACTGCCCTGGCGATGATGGGCTACCTCGGCGAGGTCGCTGTCGATACCGATGCAGCGACCTATTCGGGCACCGAGACGTACTACGTAACGAGCATCGCCCAGGGCAACGAGCTGTGCAAGTACGTCTACCAGGTCAACCAGACCGGCGGAATGGTCTGGCCAGCTTGCGCCGATCCTGAGGGGAACGCCTGCGAGTTCGGTTTCGAGGTCGACTTCACCGGCGGCGCTGAGACCGTCGGCGACTGCGACCTGTTCTTCGGCACCCTCTCCACGAGCTGGGATGGTTCAGCCGGGTATGGCTACATCGAGGACTACTTTTTTGACGGGTACTCCTATGGGCCGTCGCTGATGTACTACTTCCAGAAGTACAACACCTCCACGACCACGCCCTCATCGACCTACTACTACGGCTGGGGCGGCGTCGATGTGGAGTCCGACGGTGGCTACGTCAGCTGGGATCCGGCCACAGGCGCATTCAAGTACGACTGGGTCAGCGACACCATCAGCTACTTCCCGTAGCTATTTCGCCCGTTCGGCCTTCGCCGCCTTCGCCGCCTTTGCCTCTTGTGCCCGCGCCACAGCCTTGTCGCGATGCCCCTCCTGATTGAGGAGGTTTGCGTCCAGCATGAGCAGATCGGGGTGCTTGGCGTCCAGGGTGAGGCCGGCGTCCAGAGCGCTTCGAGCCTCGGCGTACTTCTGGAGATTGTAGAGCGCCTGCGCCCTGATGTGCCAGATGGGTGCAACAACCTCGGGTTTCATGGCCTTGCCCGGGCCTTCCAGGAACAACTCGGTGCGCGAGATCTGACGGTCCCATTCCCCGTCGGATCCCATGAGTCGAAGCAGAGTGAGCAGTGCGTCGGGATGCACCGGGTGAAACTCGAGCTCGACCTCCAGGAGCCGCCGAGCCTCGGCCCGATCCCCTCGACCAGCGGCCGCGGCTGCCAGGCGAAAAGCCACGTCCCGCTGGGGAATGTCGGCGAGGATTCCGCGCTCCAGATACTCGAGGCCGGTCTTCATCTGCCGCTGATTGACCAGTGCAACACCGACCAATCCAGCGACGTTGTAGTCGTTTGCATAGTCCTGGAGGTAGGCGAGGCCGAGCTCGATGCCCTTGGTCGCGGAGATCTCCAGCAGTGCAGCAACCGCCTGCCCGCGGATCTGAGGCGCAAAGGGCATCGCTTCGGCGACCTCCTGAAAGGCGATGGCTGCCTCCTCGAAACGGCGGGCGCGCACCAGCAACGTCGCGCGGGTGTGCGTGATCATCGAGTTGTCCGGATCCCGCGAAGCCAGGGTCTCGACGGCAGCGAGAGCCTCGGCGTGGCGGCCCTTGTCGGCGAGCAGGTTCACGCGGCGGTGCTGAAACTCGAGGATGTCCGGATACCGGGCACTGAGATCTTCAGCGAGGAGGAGGAGCTCGTCGACCCGGTCCTCTAGGGCGAGTCGCTCCGCCTTCTGGATCTCGGCGATCAGTTCCTTTCGATCCTTTGGATCCGGCAGATCGCCCTCGAGATCACCCGCGTAGCCACCCTCCGCGTACCCGAGGGCCTCCAGCTGGAGAGCGAGCTCGGGCGCGACAAGTGAGGAGGCAACCGGCGGCTCGAAGTCGAACCCTTCCAGGATCCCCTGCAGGCGGGCCACATCCTCGCCTGGCTCCGCCGTGACGCCAGCGGCGTAGAGCTCCGGCCTCGGCACATCGATGAGCTGGAGATCCCCCTCGACAACCGCGATGTGAGGCGCGATCCCGAAGCGCTCCATGAGCTGGTAGCTCTCCATGTAGATCGGCGAGGACGGCTCGCCGGGAGCCACTCGGCCCGCCGTATCGCCCAAAGCAGGCAGCTCCAGATGGGCGAGCAGCGTCGGCGCGACATCCACCAGTGACACGGGCTCGTCGACGACGGTCGGCGCGATGCCGGGGCCGGCGACGATGTACGGCACCCGCTGGGTCGACTCGTAGACGAACAGACCGTGGGTGAACTCCCCGTGCTCGCCGAGCGACTCGCCGTGATCCGACACCAGGACGAAGAGGGCATCCTCGCCAAAACCCGCCACCAAACGCCCGATCTGATCGTCCACATAGGCGAGTTCTCCGTCGTAGGGCCGCTGTTCGGCCTCGTCGAAGTACTGCTTTGGAGGGTGGTACGGAAAGTGAGGATCGTAGAGGTGGACCCAGGCAAACAGCGGCTTGTCACCGGACTGGTCCCCCTTCCAAGCCAGGATGTCGTCCACGACCTCTTCGGCCCGACGCTCGGAGCGCCAGAACTGGCGGGCGATGGGCACATCGTCAAGGAAGCTGTCGAAGCCCTGGTCGAAACCCCACACCGAGGTCGTCACGAAGGCCCCAACCGAGGCGCCCGTCGCGTAGCCGGCGTCTCTCATCGCCTCGGCGAGGGTGTGCTCCGTCTCGTCGAGCTTCCCGGATCCGTTTGAGCGAATACCGAGCTCGGGCGGGTATTTTCCGGTGAAGATCGAAGCGTGGGACGGGATCGTCAGGGGCAGCGCCGACCACGCCCGCTCGTAGCGTCGACCCCGGGCGGCCAGGGCGTCGATGTGCTCGGTGTGCGCCTTGTCATACCCATAGGCCCCGATTCGGTCGGCGCGGGTCGTATCCAGCGTGATCAGGACGACGTCCGGCAGGTCCGAGTGGACCACAACCGGCTCGGGAACCAGTGAATCGCTCCAGCAGGACGTCAGCAACAGCCAGATCACTCGGCCTCCCGGAGGTGGATCGGAATGAGCTGCTTCAGGGTGCGATCGCGAGCGCGAACCCATTCCGACCACCGAGCGGCGAGGTCTCGCATCTCGATCTTTTCGCCCTCGGCGCGTGCCAGATACCACCGGGTCGCCAGGCCCTCCTCGTCGCTGGGCAGACCGGTGAGGATCCGCCTTGCCCCCTCCAGATCTCCAGCATCTATGGCCATTCTCGCCCGCACCGAGCGACCCATCGGCACGTTGTTGGCGTGGCGAATCATCGGCCTCGATAGCGCAGAATCGGCGTCTGCGAGCTGTCCTGCCCTCCTGAGGGCCTCCGCACGCCAGATGGCCGATTGCACGTGCGACATGTTGATTCTGAGGGCGGTGAGCAGGACCGAGGCGGCGTGGGCCGGATGATCCAGGTCGAGCCAGCGTCGGGCGTCGATCAGGTGGACCTGCGGGGATCGCGACGACAGGTTGAGGAGGTCGGACTCAACCAGGTACATGCCGAGCGCCTTTGATCCCGTTCGCAGGGCGATATCAGCCCTCACCGTCGACTCCGCGAGTCCCCCGCCCCGCTGGACCACAAGCCCGTCCAGCGCCTGCTCGAAGTCGACGAGTCTGCCCTCTTCGCCACGCACATAGGCGACCTGCACGGTGGCATTGAAGTCGGGATCGAGCAGGTACGCCTCTTCAAATGCCGCAGATGCCGCCGGGCGATCTCCGGTTCGGAGGTGACAGTTCCCCTCTGCCAGTGCTGCGCGCGCGCTCCAGACAGGCCTCGTGCGGAGCTGGGTGAGGATCGGCAGGGCTCGATCACAGCGGGAGACCTCTCCAAGGGCGATGGCGAGCCCCAGCCGAGCCTTCGCGGAGGCGGGATGCTCCACGAGGATCGCCTCGTAGGCTTCGATGGCCATCCGCCAGCGACCCGCCTGCAGCATGTGATTGGCCTGAGCCATCGCCGCCGCTCGACCTAGATCGGCGGCCATCAGGAAACCCGTCAGTGCAAGCAGGAGGAGCCGTCGCATGTTCCGTCACAAGATCTGGCGGCGGTGATCTATCCTGCGGCGCTTGGGAGGAGGAACAGATGTCGGGTGAACTGTCCCTGGATCCGGTCGCGATCACAGAGCGAGTAGCAGCCATGGAGAGTGATGGGGCCGCAGCCAGGCTGGCGTGGCTGGTCCCGGAGTTGAACCGTCACAATCGACTCTATCACGAGCACGATGCCGCCGAGATCGACGATCGAACGTATGATCTGATGTACCGCGAGCTGGAGCGCCTCGAGGAGAAGTTCCCGAGCCTGGTCCGCGACGATTCGCCCACCCTGCGGGTCGGAGGGGCGCCCGTCTCGGGATTGTCTCCCTTCCCTCATCGAACGCCGATGCTGTCCCTCGCCAACGCGTTCTCGGCCGACGAGCTCCGAGAGTTCGATGCGCGCTGCCGACGTTTTCTCGGAGATGATGCCCCGGCGCAGATCGCCTACGCAGTCGAGGGCAAGCTCGATGGCCTGGCCGCGGAGCTGATCTACGAAGACGGAGCTCTGACCGGGGCCGGCACCCGCGGGGACGGCCGAACTGGCGAGGACATCCTCCACAACGTGCGCACGATCCGCGCGATCCCCCGCAATCTATCGGGTGAGTTCCCTTCGTGGATCTCGATCCGAGGGGAGATCTTCTACCCGCTAGCCGGCTTCGACAACATGAACGCTCGGCGCGAGGAGCGGGGCGATAAACCCTTCGAGAACCCTAGAAATGCGGCGGCAGGCACCGTGCGCCAGCTCGATCCCGGTGTCGCAGCAGCCAGGCCCCTCACCTTTTACGTGCACTCCCTCGGCGAGGTCGAGGGCGCCGAGATGCCCGACACGCACTTCGAGCAGCTGTCACGCCTCGTCGATTGGGGCCTGCCGGTCAACACCGACCTGAACCAGCGCGTACTGGGGATAGAGGCGGTCATCGACGCCATCGCCGGACTCGGAGAGCAGCGCAACGGCCTCGCCTACGAGATCGACGGCGCGGTCGTGAAGGTCGACGACATCTCGATGCAGCAGGCTCTCGGCTTCATCACGCGCTCACCGCGCTGGGCCATCGCCTACAAATACCCGCCCCCCCGCGTGCATACAGTGCTGGAAGACGTTGGCTTTCAGGTCGGAAGAACCGGCGCAATCACGCCAGTTGCACGTCTGAAGCCGGTACGTGTGGGAGGGGTGACGGTCACCAACGCGACCCTGCACAACGCCGATCTCATCGCCGAGCTCGACCTGCGCTATGGCTGCACTGTGGCCGTGGAACGGGCCGGCGACGTGATCCCAAAGGTGGTACACGCCGTCGTCGATGACGCACACAAGTCCAGGAAAGCCGTTGTCTTTGCGACGGAATGCCCGGAGTGCCAGACCCCGCTGATCCGCATCGAGGACGAGGCGGTGACCCGGTGCCCGAACAGTCTGTCTTGTCCGGCCCAGCTTCGCGCCGCTATCCGGCACTTCGCGTCTCGCAACGCCATGGACATCGACGGGCTCGGGCACAAGCTCATCGACCAGCTCGTGGCAAGCAACCTCGTTGGCCGACTCTCAGACCTCTACCACCTGGACCGGCTTGCACTGCTCACTCTCGATCGAATGGGCGCAAAGTCGGCGGATAGCCTCATCGCCGCACTCGAGAGTTCGAAGGCGCAATCCCTGGAGCGCGCGATCGCATCCCTGGGAATCCCCGAGGTCGGAGAGGCGACGGCCCGAGACCTCGCGCAGCACTTCTGCAACCTCGACGCGTTGATGGCTGCCGACGAGGACACTCTGGTGGCGGTACACGGCATCGGCGACAAGGTGGCGACGCGAATCCGAACCTTCTTCGAGGATCCTCGCTTCGCCGAAGAGATCACTCGCCTGCGCGAAGCGGGAATGCAGTTCCCCGCCGTCGAGATCTCCGAGCCCACCGCTGCTTCGACCTCGGTCGCCGGCCTGGTGTTCGTGCTCACCGGCACCCTGCCAACCATGAAACGAGGCGACGCCAAGAAGCTGATCTTGGCCGCTGGCGGCAAGGTGGTGGGCTCTGTATCAAAGAAGACGGACTTCCTCGTGGCTGGTGAAGCGGCAGGGTCAAAGCTCACAAAGGCCCAATCCCTCGGAGTGCCAGTCATCGACGAGGACGGCATGAAACAGATGCTGGGGACTGAGTGAAGGCGATTCGCTTTGTGGTGACCGGCCGGGTCCAAGGAGTCGGATTCCGGTTCTTCACGGCTCGGATGGCCCAGACACTTCACCTCACAGGTCACGTCCGGAACGAGTGGGACGGCTCGGTCTCCGGCCACGCCCAGGGCGCTGACGAGGGCATCGAACGGCTCATCGCAGCGCTCCAGCAGGGTCCGCCATCCGCCATCGTCATGGAGGTGAAAGTGGAAGGGGCGGAACCAGCGGACGCGACCAGCTTCGAGATCTCAGGCTGAAAAGCGGCGGAAGTCCCTTGGATTCGGAGGTATTGACAGGGAGGGTCCGATCAGCAATACTAGGCCTCCCCGCGGATCGCTTCCCAGCGACCCCAAAGAGGACTACCTCCCCCCAATGTCCGTGAATTTTCCGAAGTTATATGACACGCCGTCGGCGGAGCTGCGCGAGCAAGCAGCCTCTCTCGACATCGCAGAAGCCAAGACACTGCGCCGGCTAGACCTCGTCTTTGCTATCGGCCAGGTCCTCGGTGACCGAGCCAACCTGAACTATGGGCACGGCGTGCTCGAAGTCCACGGCGAGGGTTTTGGCTTCCTGCGCTCAGCATCCGACAACTTCCTGCCCGGTACGGCCGACATCTATGTGTCACAGAGCCAGATCCGGCGCTTCAAGCTCCAGACCGGCGACACCGTGGTCGGGTTGGTACGTCCCCCAAAGGAGGGCGAGCGCTACTTGGCTCTGCTGCGAGTCGAGAGCGTCAACGGCGAAGCCCCCGGCTCCGATCCACCCTCATTCGACGCGCTGACCGCCATCTATCCAGATGACAGACTCGCCCTGGAAAGCACCCCGCTGTTGCGGGCGGTTGACATCACGGCCCCAATGGGGCTCGGACAGCGCGGCATCCTCGTAGCCCCCGCCCGGACCGGCCGAGTCGAGCTCCTCCGGGCTATGGCGCAACAGCTGGGAATCGACGACGATCTCCACGTCACGGTCCTCCTCGTCGGTGAGCGCCCCGAAGAGATCCACGAGTGGCGCAAGGAGAGCCTCGCCGAGGTCATCGCCACCCCCTTCGACGAGACCCCAGCGCGCCACGTACAGGTCGCTGACATCGTCTTCGAGAGAGCCCGCCGAATGGTCGAGCACGGCGATGACGCCGTGGTCCTCGTCGACTCCCTGTCCCGCCTCCTGCGCTTCTGTCAGGCCGAGCTCCCGCCGAGCGGCCGCGACTTCAACGGCGTGGATACCGCAGCCCTGCATCGGATCCGGCGCTATCTCGGTGCGGCAAGAGCACTCGAGGAGGGCGGCTCGCTGACCGTCATCGGGGCGGTGAGCGGTGATCTAGACAACCGCATGGATCACGTGCTCCTCGACGACCTCCGCGATGTCGTCAACTGGGAGCTCACCCTGTCCAGAGATCTCGCCGACCGCGGCATCCGACCGCCCATCGACATCCATCGCTCCGGCACCCGGCGGGAAGAACGCCTGCTCACAGAAGAAGTGTTGGCCGAAAGGGCTGAGTGGCGCACGACCTTGACCGGCGACTCGGTCGAAGACGGCGCAAAGCTCATCACCTTCGCGAACAAGGCCGACTAGACCTATTTGATTTGGCACCGCCCGCCTAAAGGGCTAAACGGTCTCCCCTACGCCCTTACGAGTGAGATTCGCCATGCGTCCGAACATCCATCCCGAGTACCGGTTTGTCGTCTTCCGGGATGTCTCCTGCGATTTTCAGTTCCTCGGTAAGTCCACCATGACTTCCCGCGAGACCATCGAAGTCGATGGCACCGAGTACCCTCTCGTCAAGATCGACATTTCTTCCGAGTCCCACCCGTTCTACACGGGCACCCAGAAGATCATGGACATCGAGGGTCGCGTCGACCGCTTCTACCGCAAGTACGGCTTCAAGCAGACCGGTATCGGCGACCAAGAAGCTGCGGCACCCGAAGCCGAGGCACCCGAAGCCGAGGCCCCCGAAGCCGAAGCCGCCGCGGCCGAAGAGTAGGAAAACTCGGGTCCGCTCTCCGACCGAGTTAGCTGGACCCCATGTTTGACAAGCTCGCCGCCTTCGAGCAGCGCCTCGATGCGCTGAATCGCCAGCTGATGGATCCCGACGTCGTCAAGATCCCCGGTCGTCTCCGAGATCTGTCTCGCGAGCACGCCAAGGTCAACGAGATCGTCGAGGCCTACCACGCCCACAAATCGATGGCCGAGGAGCTCACCGGCGCCAAGGAGATGCTCGCCGAAGATGACGAGCCCGAGTTCAAGGAGATGGCCCGAGAAGAGATCGCCGACCTCACCCAGCGCATCGCGGCCGCCACCGACAAGATCCGGCTCATGCTGCTGCCGGTCGATCCCTACGAAGGGCGACCTCTCCTCCTCGAGATCCGGGCCGGCACCGGCGGTGACGAAGCGGCGCTCTTCGCCGGAGATCTGTTCCGGATGTACGTCAAGTTCGGCGAGGGGAACGGCCTCAAGTTCGAGCAGATGTCCTCGAACACCATCAGCGCGGGCGGCTCGAGCCAAGGTTTCAAGGAGATCATCGTCTCGGTGAAAGGCGACAAGGCGTACAGTCTGCTGCGGTTCGAGGCCGGCGTGCATCGCGTCCAACGCGTGCCGGTCACCGAATCCCAGGGACGAATCCACACCTCCGCAGCCACGGTCGCCGTTCTCCCCGAGCCCGACGAGGTCGAGCTGAACCTCGAGGCCAAGGACCTGCGGATCGACACCATGCGGGCCGGCGGTCCGGGCGGTCAGTCGGTCAACACCACCGATTCCGCAGTTCGCATCGTGCATGTTCCCACCGGCCTCATCGTTCAGTGCCAGGACGAGAAGTCCCAGCACAAGAACCGAGAGAAGGCCATGCGTGTCCTCAAGGCCCGCCTGCTCGAGAAGAAGCAGCAAGAGTTGGCCGACGAAGAGTCCGCAGCCCGCAAGGCGATGGTCGGGTCGGGCGACCGCTCGGAGCGGATCCGGACCTACAACTTCCCCCAGAACCGGGTCACCGATCATCGAATCAACCTGACCTTGTACAAGCTCGACGCCATTGTGAGCGGGAGCATGCGCGAGCTCGTCGACTCCCTGACGGCAGCCCACCAGGCCGAGCTGCTCAAGGCCTCGGATCTTGCCTGACAACGCGAGCGCCGCCAAACCGTCGGTCCTGGAGCTTCGGCTCGTCGATATCCTGACGCGCACCGAGACCTGGCTGCGGAAGCGTCAGATCGAGTCGCCAAGGCTGGAGGCCGAGCTCCTCCTCTGCAAGATCCTCGGGATGGAGCGGCTGCAGCTCTACCTGGCCCACGATCGACCGATGACCGCCGAGGAGCTCGCTGCCCTCCGGCCCCTCGTCGCCCGTCGTGGCGAGCGAGAGCCGCTCGCCTGGATCCTCGGCAACCAGCCCTTCCACGCCATCGACCTGAAGGTCGGCCCCGGAGTGCTGGTCCCGCGCCCCGACACTGAGACCCTGGTAGAGGCTGCCCTGGAGTGGCTCGACACCGAAGAGACGACTTTTGTGGCGGACGTGGGGTGCGGCTCCGGTGCGGTGGGCCTTGCCGTCGCCACCGCTCGCCCCAACTCCCGGATCTATGCCACAGACGTTTCAAAAGCGGCGCTGACCACGACCCGCGCCAACGTGGCGGCCTTGGGGCTGTCGGACCGGGTCGCCGTACTCAACGGGGATCTGCTCGCTCCCATCCCAGAGAACAGGCCGATCCACTGGGTCCTCTCCAACCCGCCCTATATCCCATCAGACGATATCAGCGGCCTTCAACCCGAGGTTTCGCGACACGAGCCACGACTGGCCCTCAACGGCGGACGAGACGGTCTAGATATCTATCGGCGGCTGATTCCCCAGGCAGCGAAGCGCGCCCGCGACGGCGTGATCGTCGAGGTCGGGATTCATCAGGCCGCTCGCGTGGCCGATCTTCTCCGACGCGAATCCCTCACCGACATCACCACTTGGGATGACCTCTCCGGAATTCCGCGGGTTGTGGGCGCTCGGCGCGCCCCGAGCCCGACATAGCCAAGCGCAGAAATCCACCGACCATTTGCATTGGCCGGTTGCCCTGAGCGGGGCAGGACTGGTAGGAAAGCGGGTCACTGGGAGGTTTTATGTTCGCCCGTTCCCTGTCCCTCTTGTCCGCCCTGGTGCTGATTTCCTGCGGCGGTGACGACACCAAGACAGACGGACCCGCAGGACCTGCGCCCGGCCACGAAACCCGCGACACCTTGGTCGTCGGACAGATGGCAGACATGGGCAACTTGATCAGTATTGTCAACGAGAGTGCGTCGACAACCGACATTCTCGACAATCTCAGCTTCCAGATCATCAACAGCGACTTCGACTGCTCACTGAAGAAGGTGCCCGGCCTCGCCACCGAGTGGTCGTGGTCAGACGACGGCAAGACGCTGTCGATGACTCTGCGCGACGACATCACCTTTCAGGATGGGAGCAAGGTCACGGCCGACGACATCGCGTTCACCTGGGAGCTCATCTCCGACAAGGACGTGGCCAGCCCGCGCATCTCCTACGTAGAGCGCATGACCGAGGACGGCCGGCCCAAGGTCATCGACCCCACCCACATCGAGTGGCATTTCACCGAGGCCTACGACCGAGACAGTCAGATGTCCCACGCCTCCGCGATGAGCGTGGTGCCTCGCGCCCACCTGGGAACCGCGGACCGCAAGACCCTCCGTGGCCACCGCATGAGCAAGGAACCCATGGCGACCGGCCCCTGGAAGCTGGCCAAGTGGGAGCCCAACACCCGCATCGTGCTCGAGCCGAACGAGAACTTCACTGGCCCTCCAGAGTTCCGGGCCCATCTCGACCGCGTGATTCTCAAGATCCTGCCGGAGTACACCACCCGCCTGATCGAGCTCCAGGGCGGAAAGATCGACATGATGGAGTCCATCAACGTCGAGGATGCCGACCGTATTCGAAAGGAGAACCCAGAGATCAAATTGATCCGTCGCGGGTGGCGCTCCAACGACTACATCGCCTGGAACCAGACCAATCCGATCTTTGCAGACAAGAAGGTTCGAACGGCCCTCGCACATGCAGTCGACATCAACGACATGATCGCCAAGCTGTTGACCTCCGAGACCGGGGAGGCCTTCGCCAGGCCTTCCGTCGGCACCATCACTCCCGCCCTCTGTGGTGTGCACAACGACGACATCGTGCCCCTTTCCTACAATCTGGAGAAGGCCAAAGAACTGCTCGCCGAGGCCGGCTGGACCGACAGTGATGCGGACGGCATTCTCGACAAAGACGGCAAGAAGCTCGAGTTCCTGCTCTCCACCAACAACGGAAACAAGCGCCGAGCCTCCATCCAGATCCTCGTGCAAGCGCAGCTTCAGAAGATCGGCGTGAAGGTCAATCTGGAGAAACAAGAGGCCAACACCTTCTTCGAGAACCTGCGAAAGAAGGACTACGAGGCGGCGGTTGCCGGCTGGTCAGCGTCTCTGTTCATCGATCCCGAGTCGATCTGGCACTGCGATACCAACGACCGCAAATACGAATTCAACTTCGTGAACTACTGCAATCCGAAGGTCGACAAGCTCATCGAGAAAGGCCTGATGACCCCCGACCCCAAGGATGCCGCGCCGATCTGGAAAGAGATGCAGGCCACAATCTACGAGGATCAACCCTATCTCTTCCTGTGGTGGATAGACGAGATCGTCGGTATCCACGAGCGCTTCGACAATGTCCAGGTCGACGTGCTCTCCCCCTTGCACAACCTGCACGCTTGGGAAGTTCCCCCGGAGAAGGTGAAGTACAAGCGATAGCGAAGTCAGTCGGATGAACTACCACTCGCGAGACCATCGCGATCACTATAGAAACGCGCTCTGGGGGCGTGTCTACGCCGATTGCGCTCCTCGGATCGGAACGCACTCCACGTGATCAGGTACATCGCCAGGAAGTTGGTTCTCGCGATTCCCCTCGTGATTGGGGTGGTGACGCTGATCTTCTTCCTGATCGAGCTCTCGCCGGGCAGCGTCGCCGACAAGTTCTTCACGCCAGACACCCCGCCCGAGGTGCGGGAGATGATCATCGCCAAGTATGGCTTGGACGAGCCAGCCGCCGTTCGCTACCTCCTCATGCTCAAGAACCTGATGTTCATGGACTTTGGCGTCTCCATGGCCACCGGCAAGCCCGTGTTCGAAATGGTCGCCGATGCGCTCCCGAACACCCTGATCTTGTCCGCTGTGACGCTGATGATCGTCTACCCAGTGGGCATCACACTCGGCACGATCCAGGCGGTGCGCCAGAACACGGTCACCGACACATCGATCAGCGTGGTCAGCCTGTTCTTGTACTCGATGCCGGGCTTCTGGCTGGCAATGATGCTGCAGCTCAACATCTCGTACCACTTCTCCACCTGGGTCGAGGGGCTCGCCGCAGCGGGGACCATCAGCGACAGCATCGCGGCCATGTTCTCGATTCCCGGTTCGATGATGTACGACGCGATCATGTACGACTATATGTCGCCGGTCGAAAAGGTCCTCAATCGCGCCAAACACCTCTTGTTACCCGGTCTTGCAATGGCGGTAGCCGCATCGGCGGGCACCGCACGCTTCATGAGGTCCTCCCTTCTAGAGGTCATCCGGCAGGATTATGTGCGCACCGCCCGTGCCAAGGGTTTGCGAGAGCGAACCGTCATTATCAAGCACGGTATGCGAAATGCCATGCTGCCCATCGTCACGCTCTTCGGGCTCTCCATCCCCTTTCTGTTCTCGGGGTCGGTCCTCATCGAGATCATCTTCGCCTGGCCAGGCATGGGACGACTCATCATCAACGCGATCTATTCACAAGATACGCCGCTGATCATCGCCTGTTTCTTCGTGTCCACCCTCCTCGTGGTGGCCGGAAATCTCATCGCCGACATCACCTATGCCTTCGTCGATCCACGCATCACCTATGACTGAGAAGCATTGACCGCGATCATGCCAAAGCGCCAAGGGCAGCAACCGCTACAGACGCGGATTGGGCTCGTGTTGCCTGGGCTCGGGCACCTGGCCGTCGGGGAGTGGCTCTTGGGTATCGGGCTCTTGTCGTTGGACGCCCTCCTGATCTGGAGCGCGGCGTCCGGACTGCCACGGCTCCATGAGGTGCTGTTCTCACGAGGCGTGGGCAGCCTGGCATTCCACCCCGTCATCGCCGTGGTTGCGTGGTTCGCGCTGGCGGCCGGGCTGTGGTGGGCGGCCTATCGAAGGGCCTGGCCAAGACAGCTGAGCGCGGACGAATACAACAGCAACCGCCAGATCTTCCTTCGAAGCCTGCGGCAGCATCGGACCGGCATGTTCGGTCTGTTCGGGATCTTGTTCCTGCTCGCCATGACCTTCCTCACCCCCTTCATCGCGCCCTTCGACCCCGACGCCATCGACATGGGGCCAAAGAACCTGGCACCAACCTGGCTGTCGCTGGCGCCGACCTTCGAATACCTGATGGGAACGGACGAGTACGGGCGGGACGTGTTCAGCCGGCTGCTCTACGGGGGCAGGATCTCGCTCTCCATCGGTTTTGTTGCGGTCTCCATCACGGCCACCGTCGGCACCTCACTGGGAGCTATCGCCGCCTTCTCCGGAGGAGTCGTCGACAAGCTCATCATGTGGTTCACCGACATGCTCCTGTCGCTGCCGAGGCTGGTGCTCCTGCTCACCATCGTGGGTCTGTTCCGAGTGCAGGGAACCAAGGGCATATTCCTGATCATCATCATCCTCGGTTTGACTGGATGGATGGGTGTGTGCCGCATCGTTCGCAGTCAGGTGCTGTCGCTGAAACAGGAGGAGTTCATCCAGGCCGCTCATGCGCTGGGCTTGTCCGATACCCGGATCGTGTTTCGGCACCTGATCCCGAACGCCATGGCGCCGGTGATCGTGTACTGCTCCCTGGCTATCGGCTCGACCATGCTGGTAGAAGCGGCACTATCGTTCTTGGGACTCGGCGTGCCTCCCCCCACTTCGACATGGGGGGTGATGGTCAACGACGGGCGAGACCCGCTGAGAATCGCCTGGTGGATTGCCACTTTTCCGGGCCTGGCAATCGTGATGGCCGTTATGTCGTTCAACTTGCTCGGAGACGGGCTGCGGGACGCTCTCGATCCCAAGCTACGTTGAGGGAGAAGGTTTGATGTTCTACGTCTGGTTGCTCTTGAAGGTCGCCGCGATCTTCTTCATCGGAGGGGTGGTCGGCAGCTGGCTCTCCGGCATCGTCGGTGTCGCTCTGGAGCGACGCGGCGCCGATCCGGCCATTCGTCGACTGGTCTCGAGCTTCATGCAGCCCCTGGTCCTGGTGATCGCAGCGGTCGCCGCCGCGGCATACCTCGGGATCGACCTCACGACCGTGGTCGCAGTCGTCGGTGCCGGCTCACTGGCCATCGGCCTGGCACTGAGGAGCACGCTGTCGAACGTCGCCAGCGGCGGAATCCTACTCACCACGAGGCCCTTCAAGGAGGGCGATTTCGTTCAAGTTTCCGGTCAAAGCGGAGTAGTCGTTGCACAGGGTCTCTACACGACAACCCTCAAGGGGGCGGACGGGGTCCTGACAACCATCGCCAATGACCTTGTCCTCGAGGCGCCAGTACACAACTACACACGCCATGGGACTCGCCGTGTGGACGTGACCTTTGTGGTCACCCACCACTCGGACCTCGATGCCGCCTCGGCCGCCATTCTAGCGGTGCTCGCCGAGGACGACCGAGTGCACGACGACCCCGCGCCGGCCGTCGTCGGCTCTCTGACGCCACGCGGTGTGGAGATCATCGGGCGCGGCTGGGTCGATACCGAAGACTTCGCAGTCGCAAGGTCCGATCTCACTCGCGCTGCCGTCGAGGCTGTGCGCGCGGTCGAGGTCACTCTGGCCACCTGGCCGTCCCTGGTACAGGAGGGCTGATGAGGCGAGCCAAGGAGGTTCTCCACGCCTCCTCGTTCAACTCGGTGCCAGATATGTGGCACCATCGGGTGGGCTCTACCCCCACCGCCGACGCCTTGATCTTCCGAAAGGAGGGGCAGTGGCAGACCCTGAGCTGGCGCGACGCTGCCGAGCGAGTCGAGCGCATCGCAAACGCACTCCTGGCGTTTGGACTGGAGAACGAGCAGCGGTGTGCGATCCTGGCCGACACGTGCGCGGAGTGGATACTCGCAGATGTGGGGATCTCGTGTGCCGGTGGGGCCACGACGACCATCTACCCATCATCGACAGCCGAAGAATGCGCCTATATCCTAGAGGATAGCGAGGCCCGCATCGTCTTCTGCGATACGCGGGAGCAAGTCGAGAAGCTGCAGTCCATCGCCACAAAGACCCCCGGAGTGAGTCGCATCGTGCTGTTGGAGGGGCGGGCTGATGGCGCCACGACCCTCGGCAACTTCGAGCTGGAGGGCACGGCTTGGCGAAAGGAGCGCCCCACCGCCTATCGGGACCGCGTCGCCTCCATCGAGCTCGGACACCTCTCTACACTGATGTACACCTCGGGCACGACGGGCCTGCCAAAGGGCGTGATGCTGACTCACGACGCCTGGGTCTACAAAGGTGAAGCCATCGACTCGCTGGGCATGATGAATCCCGCCGACCGGCAGTACCTGTTCCTGCCGCTGTCTCACGTCTTCGCGAAGGTGATGCAGGTGAGCTTCATCCGCCTCGGGATCCCAACGGTCGTGGATGGCTCGGTCGACGACCTGGTGGCCAACCTGCAAGAGACCCAGCCGACTTGGATGGCGGCCGTCCCGCGTGTCTTCGAGCGGGCGTTCAATGGCATCGTTGCCGAGGCTCGACGAGCCGGTGGTACACGCTATGCAACCTTCAAGTGGGCTCTCAAGGTTGGCACCGAGATGAGCGACGTGCGCCAGAGCGGAGGCCGGCCATCCATGGCACTCCGCCTGCGCTGGCAGCTCGCGAACCGCCTCGTTTTCCAGCGTATCAAGGACCGTTTCGGCGGAAAGATAAGGTTCTTCATTAGCGGTGGTGCGCCGCTGTCCGCGGAGATGGCCCGCTTCTTCCACGCCTGTGATCTTCTGGTTCTCGAGGGCTATGGCCTCACCGAGTCCGCTGCCGCAAGCTGCGTGAACCGGCTCGACGACTACCGCTTTGGGACCGTGGGGCCGCCGCTACCTGGCTGCAAAGTTCGCATCGCCCAGGACGGCGAAGTCCTCATCAAGAGTCGCGGCGTGATGAAGGGCTACCACAAGCAGCCCGAGGAGACCGCTGAGGTCCTCGAGGATGGCTGGCTGAAGACCGGCGACGTGGGACTGATCCTGGACACCGGACACGTCCGGATCACCGACCGCAAGAAGGACCTCATTGTCACAGCGGGCGGCAAGAACATCGCCCCGGCACACTTCGAGCAGCTTCTGTGCGGGCAGTCCTCCGCCATCGCCCACGCTGTCATGCACGGCGACCGCCATCCCTTCTGCACGGCCCTGGTCTCCATCGACGAAGAGGTAGTGAGCCGCTGGGCGCGCACCGAGAACCTCTCCTTCGCTGACTATGCCGACCTGACCACCAAGCCGGAGGTCCGCGAGTTCGTACAACAGCACATCGACGCCGTGAACTCGACCCTGCCGCCATTCGAGCAGGTCCGCGACTTCCACCTGATCGACGAGCCCCTCACCCAGAAGAACGGCGCGCTCACGGCGACCATGAAGGTGAAGCGGCGCGTGGTCGAGGAGCGCTACCGGAACGTGCTCGAGTCTTTCTACGCCGGGACGCTGGCCGAGGTCTAGCTAGGAACTAGGGTGCTCCTGGACCGCCGTAGTAGCCCATGTCGCACTGCGTTCCGTCGATATCATCGAATGATGGATCGGGATCCCCGGCGTCGATGAGGGTCGAGCCGACATCGAGGTGCAGATCCCAGGTCGACGAGTTGCCAGCGACGTTCACGAACATCGGATCGACGGCGAGATTGCCGGCAATCCCGGTCTGATCGGCATCGCTGTAGCCGCCCAATCCGTTGCCAAAGACATCGGAGAACGTCACGTTCGGAGGGATGTCGCCGTTGGTGATGCCATAGCCGCCGTTGTCCGAGGAGATCACGTTCTTCACCGTGATCCCGATGGCTGCAGCCGTGACCACGCGCAGTCCATCGCCGTCATTGCCGACAAAAGAGCTGTTGATCACGCTGTGAGCTGCGGGGTCTGCGGGCCCTGGGATCACCTGCTCTTCGTCGAGCACCATGCCGTAGAAGCCGGTGTTGTCGTAGACCAGGGCGTTGGTGACGTCCGAGAAGCCCTCTAGAGCGGCTCCTCCTCCAAAGAACGCCACGGAGTGGCCGTAGTTCCGGGCGATGATGACGCCGTTCATCACCGCGCCAAAGCTCTCGGACCCCTTCACCAGCAGCGCGTAGCCGTTGCCGTTGACGATGTTGTTGGTGAAGGAGCAGTCGACAAACTCGATGTCGCCTGTCAGATCGGCCGCCTGTAGTGCCGAGAGCGTGCCTCCAGTGGTGTTGAAGTCGAACGTCACTCCATCGAAGATCACAGGGGCAAACTCCAGATAGGCGCCTCCAATCCTCGCAGCGCCATCGTTGCTGGAGATGTTGCTGTCCCGGACTTCGATGGCCTGTGCAGTGCGCACCCCGAGACCGCCGGTATCAACGGCGTTGTTGTTGGTGATCTCGGTGTCCTGGATGATGACGGTAATCGCCGAGGTGGCGAGGGAGACTCGGACCCCACCGTCCTGATTTCCGGCTTCATTGCCATCAATGACGAGGTTGTCGAGGAGCACGGTTCCCCCGCCCGCTCCTCCGACCGCTTTGATGCGGATACCTCCAGCGTTCTGGCCGAGACCGGAAGTCGCCAGGTTTTCCCTGATCTCGGTGTCGATGATCTGCACATCGGTGGGATTGTTGATGTCGATGCCGCCAGCCACGGACGACCAGTTGTCCTCGACGATCAGATCCCTGAGCACCACGTCAGTGCCGTAGAAGACACGCACCCCACCGCCCTCTTTGAGCACCTCGACCCCCGCATCACCACCTGTGATGGTGAACCCTTCGAGGGTAGCGCTGGTGTTCGACATGTTCACGGTTCGACCGAGCCGATTGCCGTCGATGGTCGTGACTGCCGCGCCGACGACACCGATGATGTGTGGGTCGACATCGTTGAAGGAGATGTTCTCGTCGTAGAGACCCGGAGTGACCTCGATGATGTCGCCGTCGCACAGCGTGCCCGGGAAACCGACCGGGTCGTTGAGGAAGTCGTCGATGGCCGCCTGGATCGAGGTGTAGTCGGCGTCGGGATCCAGGCTGCCGGCTGGGTAGACGCGCACCATGGACTCGCCGCACACGTAGTCCAAGGTGTCACAGTCGAGATCGCCGTCGTTGGGACGGTCGAGAACGCCGGGGTTTATGTCGGGATTGGTGTCGTCGCAGTCGGTGTTGTCGGCAACCTGGTTTGCGGCATCGCAGGCGGTGAAGGGCGGGGCAACCTCATCGCCATAGCCGTCGAAATCCAGATCTGGATACCAGTCGATTCGGCTCGCCAGATCGAGGTCCGGATCGGGATCTTCCGCAAAACCATTGCAGTCCTCGTCGGCGTCGAGGTCGTCGCAGATCTCGGTGGCCAAGGGATTGGTTCCGGGTGCCAGATCGTCGCAGTCGGTGTTGTCGGCAGCCCACCCCTGCCCACCATCGCACTGATCGACGGTATCGACGCCGAGGACCGCGTTCTCGTCCCCAAAGCCGTCTTCGTCCATATCCGGGTAGAACGTCACCAGGCCCGTCGCACCGGGATCGTCGTTGTCCGCCGTGCCCGTACAGTCTTCGTCGATATCCGCGGGATCGCACACCTCGATCTCACCGGGATTGACCCCGGGGGCGTCATCGTCGCAGTCGGTGTTGCCCTCGGCCTGACCTGGGGGTTGGTCGCACTGCTCGGTCGGGCTCAGGTCATCGACGTCTCCGTAGCCATCACCGTCGACATCATCGTACCAAAGCAAGTATTCGTCGACTCCCCCCACATCCTGGTCGTCGGCGAGGCCGTTGCAGTCCTCGTCGAGGTCGAAATCGTCGCAGATCTCGGACTCGCTGGGGTTCACGGACTCGAGGCTGTCGTCGCAGTCGCTGTTGTCAGTGACGTAAGCACTGGGCGGATCACAGAACGCTTCACCGGCGGAATCGATGTCGCCAAAAGCGTCCCCATCCATGTCCGGGTAGTAGGTGACCTTTCCCTCCGCACTGTCGTCCTGGTCGTCGGCATAGCCGTTGCAGTCCTCGTCGGTGTCGGTGTTGTCGCAGGCCTCGGTGCCGCTGGTGTTGGCGTCTGCGGAGGTGTCATCGCAGTCGGTGTTGTCCGTGACGTAGCCGGGGTCTTGCTCTCCCTCACACGCCGACCTCGCCTGGGCGGCATCGTCACCGAATCCGTCGCCGTCGACGTCGGGATAATACTGGAGTTCTCCCGCCACTTCTCCGTTGTTGTCGTCGCAGTCCTGCTTGTAGTTGACCCCGTCGCCATCGCGATCGTTGAAGGAGGTCAGATCGGCCTCGGTGATCCAGATGCATCCCGGGATGAACAACACGGCGAACCACCAGCGCAATGCGCCTCCTAATCTTCACTTCTCGCTACACCGCATCATGATGCCATTGCAGTTGATTGTCACGTCCTGCCCGTCCCGAACAACGACGGTTCCAGCCTGGATAGCATCAGTGGCGCCGGTGAAGGTCGCCATCACCCGGTAGGTGCCAGGGGGTACGGTGCCGGCCCCGAATGAACCGCTGGAGGACACGAGCTGGATGCTGGTCGCGTCTCCGGTGACCGCCACCTGGCCTCCCTGTGGCCTCGGAGGCGGGGCCGCGACCGGTGTCGGAACGGGCGGGGCGGGAACTGGATCGGGCCGCACGGGCTCGTCGTCCCCTGTCGGCTCGTCGGGAGGCGGCGCGACAGGCGGGGCGGGAACGGGGTCGGAGTCCACCGGCTCGGGCTCCGGCAGATCCTCGGTGCCCGGCACGGCTGCAGCGACGTCTTGAAGCGTGCCAGCGACTTGATGTTCGCGGAAGTTCCTGTCCCAGACGAAATACATGATGACCGCGATGAGGATGGCCATGAAGCCCAGCCCCACCGCAGCACCGATTCCGGCGCCAAACATCGAAGCCACCGTCGTGAGCGTGCCGGAGTGTGTCCCGGTGCCACCGGTGATATCGCCGGGCAAGGCCGTGGGGAGCGGTGGGGGTGGGTCGCCGACGTTGACCATCATGTCGCTGGTCTTCTCCACCAGGACCGCCGACGAGGCAGTGTCTCCACCGGACTGCGTCATTCGCCGCTTCATCTTCTCGGTCAGGGCTGGGACCTTTTCCTCGGCCCAGTCCCGCAGCGTCATGTCCGGCAGCCGGCTCACCAGGGTGCGGCAGCTTCGCTCAACGTCCCGTGCGGACGGTCGTTTATCTGGGTTGAAAGCGATCATCTCGATGACAATCTGGATGATCTGCTCGAGCTGCTCGGGCTCGAGACTGGGACCGATCCGGGCACGAGTGAGCTTCATCACCTTGTCGAGGAAGGCCTGGTAGCGTTCCGGATTCTTGGGGGGCTCCTCGAGGCGCTTTCCGGCGAGGAGCTCTGCGAACACGATGCCGAGCGCGAACACGTCGGTCGGGTGGCCCTCGATCCCATCAAAGGCCTCGGGAGCCATATATCGGAGGGATCCGAAGCGCATGGCCTGGGTATGGGCCTCGCGAGAAGCAAACTCGGCGCGTGCAACGCCGAAGTCCAGCACTTTCACCTCTCCCTGGGCAGTGACGCGGACATTGGCCGGCTTGATGTCGCGGTGCACGAGCTTGAGCGGTCCACCCTCGTCCGTGGGCGCGGAATAGGCGGCGTGCAGCGCACTGGCCACCTCTTCGACGATCGCCACCACAACCCGAGCCGGTGGCAGACCATATTTGACGACGGCGCTGACATTGACGCCCTCGACGTACTCCATGACCACGGCCCAGCCCGTCTCGAGCTCGGCGAGGCTGTCGACCCCTACGACCGCCCGGTGGCGGATCAGCCCGAGAATTCGCGCCTCGTCTCGGAAACGCAGCGCGATCTCTTCGGGTGCGTCTCCGGAATAGTCGAGCACTTTGAGCGCGACCTGTTTCTTGAAGTCCCCCGCTCCGATCACTTCTGCCCGGTACACCGTGCCGAAGGCCCCCTTCCCGAGGGTCTCGAGGATTCGGTACTGCTTTCCTACCATTTCCCAGCCACCACAGCGCCGACGCCCAGTCCGACAGCGATGACGCCAACCCCTCCGCTCGCCAGGAGGAATGTGTTGGTCTGCGCTCTCAGTTTGGCCCCATCGTCGTACGGCGCATTCGGACTATTGAACTTGCCCGCCGCTGATGCGGCCACGCCGTAGAGAACTCCCGCGGTCAATGCCGCGCCTCCCGCCCCGATTGTGAGCGGCAGGTTCGGCCCTTTTGGCGAGGTGTCGATGATCACGGTGCCCGGATCGGTCGCTGGCGCCCCTGCGACATAGTCGAACATGCCGTCGGCCGGCCACAGATAGGAGGTCACTTCGACCGCACCTTCTCCATCGAAGAGCTGCGCCACCGTGGGCAGGTTCACTGGGCGCTCGAAGGTCGGTCGGCCGTCGAACTGGAAATAGCCCCCCTCGGGAGTAGGAACTTCTTTGACGGGCACCTGCGAGATGTCGAAGGCCTCGTAGTTGCCCATGATTGGGTGACCGGGGGGAACCATGGTCTCGGGGAATCGATAGCTGGGCTCGATGACGCGGGCCGCCCCAAAGGCGCTCTCCGACTTCTCCTGCTTTCGATCGACAAAGGCCCGCAGCCCCATCATGCGATGCACGTTGGCCACGACGTTTCTGGGCAGCGGCTCCTGGAGACAGGGAAGCAAGGCCTCCATCTTGCTTGTCGTCTCGATGAAACCTTCGAGATCGGCGGAGCGATAAGCGTCGGCCGCCAGCTCCACTGCCTCGATGACGTCGACTGATGTGGAGGGAGCAGGGCACGCCGCAAACGCAGCCGGTGCACCAAGCGTCACTAGCGCCACAATAGACATACGCGGAAGGAGGTTCTGCAGGGGGGTCGTGCTCCAAACGCAGTCTACACCCTGCAATAGGCCGATGCATCCGGGTTGAACCATTCACGACGAGATATGTGGATGATCCAGCCGATCGGGAAACGCCGACTATATGACCTCTCGAATTCCAGGATTTTACCGCCTTCCGCCCGATCGCCGACTCTCGGCGCTCGAAGAGGACGGCCGCATCCTCGACGGCGATATGGCCGTCTACCGCTCCGTCGGCCTGACGGTCGAAGAAGCGGATCTAATGGTTGAAAACGTCATCTCGACGTTCGCCCTGCCGTGCGCCGTCGCCGTCAACTTCGCGATCAACGGGGTCGAGCGAGTGGTGCCCATGGTTGTCGAGGAGCCGTCCGTGGTGGCCGCAGTCTCCAACATGGCAAAGCTGTCGAGGGCCTCCGGGGGCTTCTATGCCGACGCCGACCCCTCGGTGATGATCGGCCAGGTCCAACTCAAGAGGGTTTTGGACCCCGAGGGGTGCGCCGAAAAGCTGCGGTCCGCGATCCCCAGCCTGATGGAAGCCGCACAGCACATTCATCCACGTCTGAACGAGCGCGGCGGCGGCCTCCGGGGAATGGAGGTCCGGCGGGTCACCTATGACGAGCCGGGCTTCGAGCGCGAAGAGATGGTGGTACTGCACTTCCATCTCGACTGTGTGGATGCCATGGGCGCGAACATGGTGAACACGGTGGCCGAGATGTTGGCGCCACTCGTCGAGGCGATCACCGGCGAGCGGGTCGGCATGCGCATCCTCAGCAACCTCGCAGATCGCCGTCTCGCCCGCGCGTCTATCGCCATCGAATCGGCAGAACTGGGCACGCCCAATGTGGATGGGCATTCGGTGGCCGAGCGAATCGCTAGCGCCTGGCGCTTTGCCTGGGCCGATCCCTATCGCGCCGCCACCCACAACAAGGGCGTCATGAATGGCGTCGATGCGGTCGCGCTGGCCACCGGCAACGACTGGCGAGCGGTGGAGGCGGGTGCCCATGCCTGGTGCTGCCGCGACGGCCAATATCGGCCACTGACAAGGTGGGAGCTCCGCGATGGCGTACTGCACGGCAGCATCGAGCTTCCTCTCCAGCTCGGCACCGTGGGCGGCCCCACCCGAGTCCACCCCACCGTACAATCCAACCTGCGAATGTTGGGGGCCTCAGGAGCCCGTGAGCTGTGTGGCATCGCTGCCGCCGTCGGCCTCGCACAAAACCTCGGAGCGCTTCGCGCCCTGGCCACCGAGGGCATCCAAGCGGGACACATGCGAATGCACGCGCGAACCGTGGCCGCGACCGCCGGCGCGAAGGCCGAGGAGATCGGTGCCGTGACGGTCGGGCTCCGAAACGGAAACGACTTCTCCGTCGAAAACGCCAAAGTGATCCTGGACGAGCTCCGGGGAGCCGATTGACCGGACGAGGTCAAGGCTGGAGTCAAACCCATGGGCTGTGAGCTGGCGTACATGTCCTCCAGGTTTCGAAGGGCCGTCGGGGGCAACTACGGCTTACGTAGGTTGCACCAGCATATGTTCGTCAGTTTTCAGGTCATGGGTGCAAGACGAGGGACTTGACCGCCAATGGTAGAGGGGTCGGTCTGGGCAAGCTGATTCTCTGCGGCGAACACGCAGTGGTCTATGGCTACCCAGCGCTGGCCATGGCCGTGGATCTGCGAACCGAGGTCGTCCTGAGGCCTATCGACGGTCCCCGCATCGTACCAGCCGATGCCGATGGCCGGCTCAGCGAGGCCATAGAGCTCGCGCTGCCGAAGTCTGGTGTCCAGATAGAGATCCGATCGAGTCTGCCCATCGGACGGGGGATGGGCTCTTCGGCTGCCCTCGCCGTTGCTCTGGTGCGCGCCCAGGCCGACGCCGCCGGAGAGTCACCTCCGAGCGCCGACGAGGTCTTCACCCGGGCAATGCCTCTGGAGAGGGTCTTCCACGGCAATCCCTCCGGCCTCGACGTCGCGGTGAGCGCTCGCGGAGGAGTCATCCGCTATCGGCGCGCCGATCCCCCGGTAATAGAGCCCATTGGGCGGCCGCCGCAGGGACAGATCGTCGTGTTGGACACGGGGCTCACCGGCAACACCGCCGATCTCGTCGCTGGCGTCGGGTCCAAGAGGCCCGGCATCGATCCGATCCTGGAGCGGATCGGCGCCATTGCCGAGCTGGCCGTCGCCGCTCTGGATGCCCCGCACAAGCTCGGGGCCCACCTCACCGAGAACCACGAGCTGCTTCGGAAGATCGGCGTCTCCACTCCAGAACTGGACGATTTGGTGGCCCTGGCTCTCGAGGCGGGCGCCCACGGTGCCAAGCTGGCGGGTGCCGGAGGAGGAGGAGTGGTACTGGCGTTGACCGACCGAGCCGAGCCAATCCTCGAGGCCGCCGAGGCTCGGGGAATCTGCGCGCTGCGCTGCGCGGGGGCAGACAATGCCTAGCGCCACCGCTATCGCGCACCCGAACATCGCCCTCGTAAAGTACTGGGGCAAACGGAGCATTCCGCTGAATCTCCCCGCCGTCGGCAGCGTATCCCTGACCCTCGGAGGATACCGGACACAGACCGCGGTTTGCTGGGGAACCGAGCGGGACCTGGTGTTCCTCGACAACGAACCACTGTTGGGAGGACCGGCCAAGCGCGTCCTGGACTTCCTCGACCTGGTCGATCCAGGCAGGCCGCAGTGCGAGGTCCGCAGCGACAACAACTTCCCATCCGGAGCGGGCCTGGCATCGAGCGCATCGGCCTTCGCCGCCCTGGCCCTGGCCGCGAGTGCCGCCGCTGGGAAGACCCTGGACCCAACCGCACTCTCGATCGTGGCACGCCAGGGGTCTGGCTCCGCATGCCGCAGCCTGTGGGGCGGTTTTGTGGAGTGGCGACCCGGAGAGCGCGACGACGGATCCGACAGCCACGGGATCCCACTGGCCGCTGCCGATCACTGGGATCTGGCGATGGTGGTGGCGGTGGTGCACGACGGCCCGAAGCCGACCGGGTCGACCCAGGGCATGGAGCGCAGCCGCCTCACGTCTCCATTCTTCCACCAGTGGGTGCAAACCTCGGATGCAGACATAGCCGAGGCTCGGGAGGCGATCGCCATCCGGGATCTCCCGCGTCTGGGGCGGGTCATGGAGGCTTCCACATTCAAGATGCACGCCACCATGCACACCTCGAGCCCTCCCCTCCTCTACTGGCACCCTGGGACCGTCGCCTTGCTGCACGAGGTCGCCGCCGCGCGCGCCTCCGGGATCGAGGCTTGGAGCACCATGGATGCGGGTCCCCAAGTGAAGGTCCTCTGTGCGTCGGCCGACGCCGATGCCGTGGCAGAGCGGCTGCGGGAGCACGCCCTACGGGTCGATGTGCTGCGGCCCGGAGGCCCGGCACGATTGGTCGACGCGTGAAGTTCATCGCCCCCGGCAAGGTCGTTCTGGTTGGAGAATACGCCGTCCTGGACGGATCTCCGGCGATCGTGGCGGCCGTGGATCGCGGCGTACAATGCGAGGTGTGGGCAACAGAGACCCTCGAGGTCGACGCGCCGGGAGACGCCCGCTATGTGCGCGCAGCCCTCCAGGCCGTCGACGCTCCCCCGTTTCGCTACGTCTTCTCGGACTGGAATGCATCGAACACCGCGACCAAGGCGGGCCTCGGCGGTTCCGCAGCGGCCACAGTGTGCGCCTGCCTCGCGGGATCTCCCGGACTGCAGCCCCCTGAGCTCCAGGCCGTCGCCCACCGTGTCCACGCCGAAGTCCAGGGATCGGGCTCTGGTATCGATGTCGCCGCCGCGGCGCACGGAGGTGTGATCCGCTTCGAGGCCGGTCTCGTGCAAGCTCTGGACCCCGTCGACCCCGTCGTTGTGTTCAGCGGCACCTCGGCCGCCACCGGGCCCCGAGTGTTGCAGTACCTCGCCGCCGATCGAGGCACGTTCCCAGCGGACTCGGCGGCGATCGTCGCCGGGTTCGAAAGCGATCCAATCCAAGCCCTGCGAGAGGCTTGCCTCCTGCTAGAGGATATGACCGAGCGCGCCGGAATCCTCTGGTGGACCCCCGGACTTCGCGCCATTGTCGGCCTCGCCGAACGCTTTGGAGGCGCGGCCAAACCCTCTGGAGCCGGCGGTGGAGACTCGGCAATAGCCCTGTTCCACGACCCAGCAAACGCAGCGGCCTTCCGGACAGCGTGCACCGAGGCCGGACTCATCGTGATACCGACAGCCATCGCACCGGGCGCCTGCCGCCTCTGAAGGACCAATGCCCGAACACGCGGGAAGAAAGGCCGATCACCTCGATCTGTGTGCCACTGACGATGTGGCCTTCCAGAACAAGACCACCCTGTTCGAACAGGTGAGCCTCGTGCACGAGGCGCTGCCCGAGCTCGCAGTCAGCGACATCGACCTCTCGACCGAGGTCACCGGCAAGCTCCTCAAGGCGCCGCTGATCATCGCCGCGATGACGGGCGGGGTTGCCCAGGCGGAGCGCGTCAACCGAGATCTGGCCTCCATCGCCGAAGAACTTGGCATCGGCTTCGGATTCGGCTCCATGCGCCCCCTGCTCGAGGACGGGACCAAGGAGGGCTACTTCATTCGCGATGTCGCGCCCACGGCATTGGTCTTCGGCAATCTCGGCATCGTGCAGGCGCGGGCGGCCACCACCGAGCGCATCGAGGAGATGATCGGCGAGACCGGCTGCGACGCGCTGTGCGTGCACCTGAACCCGGCGATGGAGCTCATCCAACCGGAGGGTGACGACGACTTCCGCGGCGGCCTGGACACCCTGGCGCGACTGTCCGAAGGGTTGCACATTCCGGTCATCGTCAAAGAGACGGGATGCGGGATCTCTCGAGGTACGGCCCAGCAAATCGCAAATACGGGTGTGAGTTGGGTGGATGTCTCCGGCGCCGGTGGTACCTCGTGGGTCGGAGTCGAGACGCTTCGTGCCCGCGCGCGCACTCGCAAACTCGGCGAGCTCTTCTGGGACTGGGGCATCCCAACTGCAGGATCGATCGCCCAAATCTCTGATCTTCCGCTGAATATCATCGCCACCGGAGGGGTTCGCAGCGGGCTCGACATCGCCCGAGCAATCGCCCTCGGAGCCACAGCCGGGGGCATCGCCCGCACCTTCCTCCAGGCTTGGAACCAGGGTGGCCGCAGCGGCGCCTGGCAGGCCGCCACCGAGGTCATCGACGAACTCTGTGTCGCCCACCTCCTTTGTGGAGCACGGACTCCGGCGGATTTGGCTCTTACAAGGCTCAATATTGGAAAGACGCTCCGCCGCTGGGTGCCTGCGGGGAGTCCGTTGAGGGCGCGCTACACAGACGCGTGATATTTGGTCGGCTTCCCTCGGAGTCCACCACATGCCTCTCGACGTTGCCAGACGTGAAATTGTCATCCTCTCCGGCGTCCGTACCGCCTTCGGAACGCTCTCCGGATCTCTAAAGAAGATGACCGCGACGGATCTCGCCGTGCCAACCGCCACCGCCGCCCTGAAGAAGGCCGGTGTGAGCGCCAGCGACATCGACCACGTCATCTATGGAAACGTGCTGCAGACCGCCAATGACGCCATCTACATGGCCCGTCACATCGGCCTGCGAGCGGACGTTCCCGTTCCGGTGCCGGCTCTCACCGTCAACCGCCTGTGCGGCTCGGGTTTCCAGGCGGTCATCAGCGGCGCCGAGCAGATCCTCACCGGACAGGCGAGTGTCGTGCTCTGCGGCGGCACCGAATCCATGAGCCAGGCACCCCACGTCATGCATGGCCTGCGCGATGGCGCCCGATTCGGAAAGGCCCCCAAAGTGGACGATCTGCTCTGGGAGGCGCTGAGCGACAGCTTCACCGGCCTACCGATGGCGATCACCGCCGAGAACCTCGCCGACAACTACAACATCACCCGGCAAGACGCCGACGACTATGCGCTCACTTCCCAGACCCGCTGGGCCGAGGCGCAGCTCGCCAACAAGTTCGACGACGAGATCGTGCCCATCGAGCTCAGGACCCGCAAGGGCGTGAAGACCTTCGCCGTCGACGAGCACCCGCGCGAGTCCACAGCGGCTTCCCTCGCCAAGCTCCCACCCGTGTTCAGAAAGGACGGCCGGGTCAGCGCCGGCAACGCCTCGGGAATCTGCGACGGAGCGGCGTCCCTGGTGGTCGCCGACGCCAAGTGGGCCGAAGCTCACAACCTCGACCCCATCGCCCGCCTCGTTGGCTGGGGAATCTCCGGCTGCGACCCGAACATCATGGGCATTGGACCCGCTCCGGCCGCCCGGCGCGCTTTCGAAGCCACTGGCCTCGGTCTGGCCGACATGGCGCTCGTCGAGGTCAACGAGGCCTTCTCCCCACAGTACATCGCCGTAGAACGCGAGCTCGGGCTGGACCGGTCCATCACAAACGTCAACGGCGGCGCAATCGCTCTCGGCCATCCCCTGGCCGCGTCGGGTGCCCGCATCACCGCCACTCTCATCCACGAGCTGCGACGCCGCGGAGACAAGTACGGCCTCGGGTCTGCATGTATCGGCGGCGGTCAAGGCATCGCTGTCATCGTCGAGGCCCTCTAATGAACGACACCGAAGTCATTTACGATTGGAACATCGAGGGCGCGGCCCTTTCCCCCGCAATGAGGCGCGTCGACCTGCACGACGAGACCCTTCGCGACGGCATTCAATGCCCTTCGGTGCACGATCCCGGCATCGAAGAGAAGATGCGAATCGTGCGTCTCCTCGACGAAGTGGGTGTTTACTCCGTCAATGTCGGCCTGCCTGGCGCCGGAGCCCGCGCCGTCGAGGACAGCCAGACCCTGGTGGAGTTCATTCGCGACGAGGGCCTCTCCATCCGCCCGGGCTGCGCCGCACGCACCCTGGAGAACGACATCCGCCCGATCATCGAGATCTCCCAGCGGACCGGCGTTCCCGTCGAGATCATGACCTTCCTGGGCTCGTCACCGATCCGCATGTACGCCGAGGCCTGGGACGAGGACAAGCTCGAGAAGCTCACGCGGAATGCGGTGAAGATGGGCATCAGCGAGGGTCTCCCGACGAGCTTCGTCACCGAGGACACCGTGCGCTCGCATCCGTCGACTCTCCAGCGACTGTTTGCGGCCGCAGTGGAAGAGGGAGCCCAGAGGCTCGTGCTCTGCGACACAGTGGGCCACGCGACCCCCAATGGCGTCTTCAACCTGGTGCACTTCGCCGACAGCGTGCTCCGGGGCCTCGGCGCTCGCAAGACCGTCCAGCTCGACTGGCATGGTCACAACGACCGCGGTCTCGGCACCGTGAACGGTCTGTACGCGATCGAGGCCGGCTGCGACCGCGTCCACGGCTGCGTCCTCGGGGTCGGCGAGCGCGTCGGCAACACCCAGCTGGACCTGATGCTGGTGAACCTCCGGCTCATCGGAGTCGGCGAGCGCGATCTGAACAAGCTCGCGGAGCTGGTCGAGCTGGTCTCCGAGTCGTGCAAGGTCCCGATCCCGGTGAACTACCCGGTGTTTGGCAAGGACGCCTTCCGCACCGGAACCGGAGTGCACGCCGCCGCGGTGATCAAGGCCGTGGCCAAAGGCGACGCGTGGCTCTCCGACCGGATCTACTCCGGTGTGCCAGCCAGCTGGTTTGGGCGAGAGCAGCGGATCGAGATCGGGCACCAATCCGGGATCTCCAATGTGCGCTTCTGGCTGCAGAGGCGAGGAATCGAGGACTCCGATAGCCTCGTTCAGGCGATCTTCGACCACGCCAAGACGACGAACCGACTCCTCGACGATGCCGAGATCATGGAGATCGTCGAGAGGAGCTAGCCGCCTCAGCTAGCCGTCGTTGGACTCTGCCTGCAAACGCTCGGCTTCTTCCTCGTCGTAGTCGCGGTCTCTGCGCCGTTTTCGCTCGATCTCCCTCTCCTCGTCGATCATCGCCCGCCTCTCCTCCTGCTTCCGGTCGGAGCGGATCTTCATGTTCTGGGCGACGTGCATCACAAACAGAAGCCCGACCACCCAACCGACGGCCGGAGCGTGCTCGAAGCCCGGCAGGCCGAAGATGAGCACCGCCGACCCGATGAAGATGTCCAGGAACTGCAGGCCCCAGAACAGAGTCGACCGGCGCTCGAGAGCGGGGATTCGCACCAGCGCTTGATTCAACGCCAGGATGGCGACGAGCCCGAGGAGGACGGAAGTGTTCAGGTCCAAGGAGGTCCCAGGTGCACATTGTCGATGAGGCGGGTTGAGCCGAAGAAAGCCGCGACGAGCGCGCGAGCCGGCCTCTCGACGCGTTCTATCGGTTGGAGGCTCACCGCGTCGACCAGTTCCAAATAATCGAGTCGATCGAAGGTCAGCGCCTCGCGGCCGGCGGCCAAGATCGCCTCAGCATCGGTGATACCCGCATCATATGCGGTTGCCATCTTGAACAACGCCCGATGCAAGCTGAGTCCTCGCGCCCGATCGTCAGCGCTCAGGTACTTGTTTCGGGAGGACAGGGCGAGCCCGTCGTCGTCGCGGATCAAGGCTCCGGGCACGATCTCGACCGGCAACGCCAGATCCGTGGTCATGCGACGGATCACGGCGAGCTGCTGGTAGTCCTTTTCGCCAAACACCGCGAGATCGCAGCGAGTAACGCCAAATAGCCGGCTGACAACGGTTGTCACTCCGTCGAAGTGTTCGGGCCGAGACGCGCCGCACAACCGGTCTGTCAGGCCGTGCACCGAGACCGAGCTGGAGAAGCCATCTGGGTAGAGGTCGGGAGGCATGAACACGCAGTCCACCCCCTCGGCGCGACATGTCGCTAGATCTCCCTCGATATCGCGGGGGTAGGTGTCGAGGTCCTCGTTGGGTGCAAACTGGAGCGGATTGACGTAGATCGACACGACCAGCCGATCCACCCGCGGCCGGAGCAACGACATCAGCGACGCGTGGCCCCGGTGCAGGAAACCCATCGTCGGCACAAAACCGATGGTCAGCCCCTCATTCTTCTGAGAGACCGACCACGCGGTCATCGCCGCGGACGTTGCGATCTGCTCCATCAGTAGAGCTTGGCGACCTTGCGGGGAGCGCTCTTTCGTCGGAAGGAGTGCTCTGGCCCGGGGAACTCATTCTTCCGCACCTCGGCGGCAAACGTTCCGAAGGCCTCGACCGCGGTCTCCTCGAAGCGGGCGTAGCGCTTCACGAACCTCGGGGCGAAGGACAGGTCCATGCCGAGGATGTCGTTGCAGACGAGCACCTGGCCATCACAGTGGATGCCAGCACCGATGCCGATTGTCGGGATGTGCAGTCGCTGGGTGATCTCGGCTGCCACATCGCTGGGCATGCCCTCGAGGACCAGGCAGAAGGCGCCGGCCTCTTGCACGGCGATGGCGTCCTGGACAACGGCGTTGGCCTGCTCGTCGCTGCGCCCCTGGATGCGGAATCCTCCCATCGCGTTCACCGACTGCGGGGTGAGCCCCACATGGCCGACGACCGGGATCCCAGCTTGCACACACGCGGAAATCGCCCCTGCAGAGCGCTCACCGCCCTCCAGCTTCACCGACTGGGCGCGACCTTCCTTGATGAGTCGACCCGCCGACATCAGGGCATCTTCGGCGTTGATCTGGAAAGACATGAAGGGCATGTCCGCCACCAGATGCGCGCGCTCGAGGCCTCTTGCCACACAGCGTGTGTGGTAGACCATGTTGTCCAGCGTGACCGGCAGTGTGTCGTCGTGCCCCTGGACAACCATGCCCAGGGAATCCCCGACCAACACCATGTCCACTCCGGCCTTGTCCACAAGCCGGGCCATCGTGTAGTCGTAGGCGGTCACCATTACGATTCGCTCGTTGTCGGCCTTCTTCTTGCGAAGGTCCAACACGTTGATTTTTGACACTTTGATGCTCCTTGGTCTTATGCAGATGAGCCAAACAGGCTCGGTTGTGCCTCCCGGTCCGAAAATCCAGGGGCGTTATCGATGCGACCCTCGAGGGCCGCCTGTAGAAGAGCCAACACAGCTTCGCGATCACTCGCTGACTGCACATAGTTCATATCCCGGTTGTCGATTCGCAACACGGGGCAGGCCGTCCACTCACCCAACAGCCGCTGGTATCTCTCCCACAGGTCGGTGAGGTACTCGGGCTCGATCGCCTGCTCGCCGGGCGCCTGACGTTGGGCGATTCGACTCAACAAAGTGTCGATCGGGGCGTCGAGAAACACCAACAGATCTGGCTTGGCAGCGTGGGCCCCCAGGGCATTTGAGAAGTGTTCGTAGAGTCCGAACTCCAACGGGGGCAGGGTCTTCTCCGCGAACATGCGGTCCTTGGCGAAGAGGTAGTCGCTGATCACGGTCTCGGAGAACAAGTCCTCTTGCCGGATCTCGTCCTGCTGACGCCAGCGGGCCATCAGGTAGAACATCTGCACGGGGAAGGCGTACCGCTCCGGATCCGAGTAGTACGGCTCTAGAAACGGGTTTGTCTCGGCGGGCTCGAGGACCACTCGTGCCCCCCACTCCCGCTCGAGAAGTCGGCACAACGACGTCTTTCCAACGCCGATGAGCCCCTCGATGACGATGAACTTTCGCACCGTGCTCCCCCTGAGCGACGGGATGGGAATCCTGCCGTCAGGAGGAGCACGATGTCAACGTTTCAGACCGGTGCTTCGCGCAGGTCCGTGAGAAAGCTGACCCGATCTGCGAGGAGAGCCGGTGTCATGCGTTTCTTGCCCTCGTCGTCGGTCCACTTCTCGTAGTTCATCGATCCTTCGATGCCGACGAGAGATCCGCGGCGCAGGAAGCGCTGGCAGGACTCGGCGTCGCGACCGAATGCCTTGATGCGATGCCAGTCGGTCTCTTCGACCCACTCCTCGCCAACCTTCCGCTGACGGTTGGTAGCGACGCTGAACGTACACCACGCATTACCTGCTTTTGAGGTCCGCAGCTCGGGATCTGACCCAACTCGACCAACGACAACTGAACGATTTACACCACGCATATTTCACCTCCAATGTGAATGCAGTGGAGCCGGCCAATTGCAGGTTTGGTGCCAAGCCCATTCCGTCGATATTGACGGTTCGTCCATAGTCAGCGGTGACAGGTGTCAGCTCGGGGTGACGGACGTCTGTCAGCCATCCACCAGAGGCGCACGCTCCACGCCACAACGGTGAGAATTCCCAATGGCCCGGCGATATACACCGTCGCTTCCGAACCGATCCACTCCAGTTCGAACCGGCCCAGAGAGAAGGGCACAAGTAGATAGTAGCCTTCCCCGTGGTGATCCTGGAGCACGTCGAGGCCGAGGTGCAGCGCCGAGCCCAACAGCAGAGCTCCGAACACTGCCCTGCGCTGTTCCTCCAGGAAGACGAGGGAGATCAGCGCACAGAGCAAGACCAGCGCGATCGGCTCGTGGAGGATCCCGAATGGATACCAGGCCTCGTCGGGGAGTAGCGAGCCGAACACACGCCCCAGTCCAATGGGAACTACGCGGGAGCCGAGATCCGGCAGCAGGGTCCCCATGGCGACTACCACGACATAGCGACTCCGCGGCAGGAAGGCGGCGGGGAGAAGCGCCGAGCACAGGTGGGTGACGAGATCAGCCAACGACCGCTAGCTCCCTGCCTTCTCGGCGGATTCCAAACGCCACGAGGCCGGCGATGACGATCAGACCGACATAGCCAAAACGCTTCTTCCAAGGTCGCAGGGGTGCGTCGGCGCGCCAGCCCTCGTCGACCCAGCGCCCGCTCGCATGGAAGACGCCGCCAACCGACACTTCCTCGCCAACGACCAACCCGGCGGTAGGCCCCCTGACCTCGAGGTGAACGCCGCCCTTCTTCACGTCATAGTGATTGGCGTCGGTGATCGCGGTGACCTCCATGAGGGACAGCGTCACCTCCTGCCCATCAAGGGACGCCGGTCGCTTCATCATCACCTCGTAGCCCACGCGTCCGTCGTACTGCAGCCACGACCACCAGCTCGTCAGCAGGGCGAGCAGGACCAACAGGATCACGGCCAGGGGCGCCCGATACCGGTTCGAGAGCACGCTAATCTCCCGAGGCGACGGCCTCGACCCCGACGGCCTCGAGCAACGCGTTCTGGTAGTCGGTTGGCACCATTGCCGGAACGTATCACGGCCCCTGTAGCGACAAAGATCTACCAGGTTCAGCCTGAACACCGAACTGGCGAAGACCGCCACGCAAACCCGACTGCTCCCGACCGGCTCCAGGGCCGGAACCCTGGCGGGTCTGGGCAGCGCCCAGCGGGGTTGAAGGGGCTGGCCCCTTCGAGGCCAAAGGCCGACAAAGGGTGCAATGGGCGATACTGGACGACGTTCGAACTAGCACATGCGGCGCAGAACCCACCTTCGCCGACAACATCCAACGCATCAGCTGACCCACCCGGCTCCAGGGTCGGAACCCTGGCGGGTCCGGGCAGCGCCCGGCGGGGTCAGGAGGGGCGGAGCCCCTGCCGGCGCTTGCGCCGCCAAAAGGTGCAATGGGCGATACTGGATTTGAACCAGTGACTTCTGCCGTGTGAAGGCAGCACTCTCCCACTGAGTTAATCGCCCAGTGACGGGCCACTTACCGAGGCGCCCGGGAGACGTCAAGGCGGAGGGTCACTGGTTCTCGAGGCGCACGCTCGACCGCGGCCTTTCAAGGCGAGGCCAGCTCCCCGTCAAAGAGCCGTAGCGCCTGGCTGATCTCCTCTCTGTCCTGGTCGGAGAGAAGATCGGAGAGTTCGTCTCGGGACCGCTCGAGAAACTCCGATGCCGCGGTCAGGTCCGTCGTCGCGTTGTCTCCGCAGTCGAGGGTGCCGGCTCGAACGTTCTCATCCTCCTCGAAGACCCGGGTGCCGAGGGTCGCGACACGACTGACCATCTTCGTGCGCTGATCAGGCTGAAGCGTGCGCCCGGAGCCCACAACAATGAGACGATCCATCAGATCTGCCTGTTCCTGAAGCGTGCGACAGCGGTACTCGCGTCGCGCCTCTTCCTGCGCAGCGGTCTGAGGTACTCCCGGCGCGTGGGTCTGGTACTGAGGCTTTCCAACGGGCCGTTTGGGCGAAGCCGCGCCGCCCTCGAGGGGCTGGGGGTTCGCGACCTCAAGCGGCTGGGCCACCCGAGTCGCCGCCTTCGGAGCCGTTCGCACCGGTGCCTTGGCAACATGAGGCCGCGGCGCTGGAGCGGACACTGTTTCGGTCGGTTCGGAAGCCGGACGCGTCAATAAAGCCAGGATGACCGCGAACATTATCGCGGCGAGGCCCATGGCTATGATCACTCTCTTGTCCATGTGCCCCTCACCAGTCCGTGATCCGGTAGTCCTTCAGGAACTGCCCCCACACGTGCTCGCCAGTGTTGATACCGTGCAGAATCGGGTCGCAGATCCGGGCGGCGCCATCGACGATATCCAGCGGCGGGTGAAAGTTGTGCATCTCGCGCTTCCTGTCGGCGTGATCAATCGGATCTTCGTCTGTCACCCACCCAGTGTCCACACTGTTCATGTGGATTCCGTCCACGACGTAGTCCTGGGCCGAGGTACGAGTCATCATGTTCAGTGATGCCTTCGCCATGTTGGTGTGGGGATGTCGATCGCCCTTGAATGTGCGATAGAACTGCCCTTCCATCGCCGAAACGTTGACGATGTGCTTGTCGGGGGTCGGAACGCGAAGCATGAGCGGCTTCAGCCTGGCGTTGAGGATGAAAGGAGCCACAGCGTTCACGAGGTGGACCTCGAGAAGCTCGATTGTCGGCACCTCGGCGAGCTTCAGCCGCCAAGAATTCACTTTACGCAGGTCGATCTGCTGGAGATCGGCATCGAGCTGGCCCTTGGGGAAGAGGTGATTGCCGCGCTCTTCATCGCCTTCGATGAGCTGGAGCTGGCTAAACGCAGACGATGGAACGTCCCCGGCGAGCTGCAGGTTGCCCTCAAGCTCGAATTCCATGAGGTGGTCGTAGAAACCCGGCGGACGACGCACGGTCTGGCAGGCGTTGTTGATGATGAAGTCCAGCCGTGGCAGCGTGTCGAGGAGGCGGCGACATAGCAGCTCGACGCTCGGAGTGTGGCGGAGGTCCACGCCGTGGATCTCCAGGCGATCCCCCCAATCGACGAAGTCATGCTCGGCGGCATAGCGCTTCGCAGCGTCCTTCGGGAACCGAGTAACGCACACGACGTAGCAACCGGCCCGCAGCATCATGATCGCCGCTTGAAAGCCGATCTTCACCCTGGAGCCGGTGACGAGAGCGTAGCGCCCGCTCAGATCCGCCGTCTGACTGCGCTTGCCGAAGTTGTAGGCCGCACAGGTCGGGCACATCTGGTCATAGAAGTGATGGATCTCGGTGTACTGCTGCTGACACACGTAGCAGCCGCGACTCTCGGATACATGACCGAGAGGTGGCGGCAGCTCCCCGTGGGCCTCTCTGCGCCTCGGCGTTTGAAAGATCGGGTTGGCCCTCTCCTTTCTGATTCCGGCCCGATCGAGCAGTTGCTGATCGCCCGCCCGCTTGTCGCGTCGTGCCTGCCGCTGCTGCGCTCGAGCGAGGACCCTGCGCGCCATCTTGTCTGGGCGAGAGACCTGTCCGGCGGCGATCAGGAAGCGCTTGCGCAGCTCGGGATCGACGGGCGCCAGCACACCTCTGTCGGCGACGATTGCCTCCATCAGCGCCACAGCATCCTCGTATCGAGCGTGTTCATCGGGGTTCATCCGCCCCAGATATCACTCCACGCTACGATCGCCGCCGCGAATCATCAACACATCACCCACGCCGGAGCTCTTCCAGTCCTCGATCTCCAGGCGCTGATCATCCCGCCCGAGTCGCAAACTGGACTGATCTCCGTGTTCCATGACGTGGGTGATGTCGATGTCGTTCCGAAGGGAGAGGGTGACCTGGCCCTTCAGCATGGCGTGGGCGAGTTTCTCCGCCTGCTCTGGGCTCATCACGAGGGTGACGGACGGACGGCTGCGGTCGTTGTTTGCGCGCGTGTTCTGGCCGATCCTGGACTCGACCGCGAGGACCGTCACAGCCTGCAGCAGTGTGACTGTCTCAGCCAGGACCTGATCGGAGGAGAACGTCACCAGCACATCGACGTAGTTGCCAGGATCGAGGAAGCCGGAAACGGCCGACCCACCAGTAATATCGATGGAGATCGCACGCATTCCCCGCGGCACGAGAGCCGGCAAACCCACTCCGCCCGAGGCGTCCGCAAGGCGCTCTGGCCGGATGAACTCCGAGGCGAGGATCCGCTCTCGGGGCACTCTGTTCACGACCTGGGACGGCTGGAGGAGCACGTCAGTGGGCACGTAGTTGGCGGGCATGTCCACCATCTTGAGGTGCTCCATGCCAATGGTCTGGCCTTGGGAGATCGGCTGAGCGGCCACCATCACCTGGATCGGCGCGTCGAGCGGATCCCGCTCGAGCTCTGTTTGCAAGTCAGTGATCACAGAGTAGATCAGGACCACCGCCGAAATAGCTGCCCCCATCGAGACAATGAGGAAGAACGCGGCACGAGCGCGGCCACCAGTTCGCTTGTTCATCGGCACCTCCTGCCGGTTCAACACGAGCCGACGGCGCATCAATCCTAGGTCAAATGCGGCAAATCAACCGGTCAGGACATTCGATCAAATGTCACGACAGTCGCGGTCGCGCTACGTAAAGCGACAATGCCGGCAAGCGACGACTACTACGCGGTTCTCGGAGTCGCCAAGACCGCAGACTCCCAGGCCCTCAAGAAGGCCTACCGCACCCAGGCCAAGCGCTGGCACCCCGACGTGAACAAGGCTCCCGAGGCCGAGAATCGCTTCAAGGAAATCGCGAGAGCCTGGGATGTGCTCTCCGACCCGCGGCGAAGGCAACAGTACGACCGAACCGGTACGACCGCCAAGCCTCGAAACGTCGACGCCGCAACGGCCGCCTTCCTCAGGGACTTCAACGACGCCGCTCGCTGGATGACGGATCTGTTCTTCGACGAGATCCTGCCCCGCTACATCGAGCGCTACCTCACTGGACGGGGTGTCTGGATGCTGCACCGGATCCTCTCCGATGTAGAGAAGCACATGGTCATGGACATCCTGACCGACCCAGAGCCGTCCCCACAGGCCCGAAACCGGGCGACCCAAGCCCGGAAGATCGTCCCGGTCCTCGTGCGAGGGGTGGCCTTTGTAGACGCCGACGGCAAGCCGATCTATGGCCGTTCCAACAAGCACTTCAGCGTCTTGGGTGCGACCTGGGGCTGGTCCGGACAAGTCGAGCTGTACGCAGGTTCGTTCCTTCTCGCGAAGATCGACGACCCCAGCCGACTCGCAGCCGAGATCCTCCCGGTCCTCGCTCGCGAGTATGTACGCTTGGTCGAAGACCTGCTCCCGCCCGATCTCCGCCCTCTTCGAACTCGGGAGGAGGTCGCCGCCGGCTATCGCGAGACGAGGCTCACCGAAGCCCGCGCCAGGCTGGCAGACCAATGGTTCGTCATCAAACCCTGGGCCGGAATCGCCGCCGTCGCCCTTCTGATCGCCGCATTGCTAGCCGTGATATTGCCCGGCTTTGGCTGACTATACGCTCTCAGCAGGGCGATCCTTGTCCGTGATCTGCGCCCTGGTGAACCCGAATCGAACCCGCAAGGTCATCTCGTCCTCGTTGATCTCGAGCTCGAGGTCCTCGACGCCCATGGCCATCTTCAGGGGCCCACCCATGGGCGCGACCATCTCTTCGACCTGATCTCGCTTCAGGATCGGCACCGGATTGACCTTCGGAAGCTGCTGCTCGAGACCGTACTCGGCGAGCCGAGAGAGGAGCTGAAACACAGCGTTGTCACCGATGTGCACGCTCAGATCCTGCACCGAGCCAATGACGGCGCGGTGGCCGGGGTCGTAGCCGATGTCCGCCAGCGCCACTGAGGCACCGACGCGGCGCTCGATCACAAAGGGCAGCTCCAGGTTCTCCCTGAGGAGGAACAAGGTGCCCTCAGCTACGCCGCGCACAAAGGCGTCTGCGGTGACCCGCTGCTTGCCATAGGTGAGCTCGGTTCCGATGTGGTCGAGGTCGACCCGCCAAGAACCCTCGACTCGTACGATCTCGTTCAGACGACGATAGATCCCCGGTTTTCGGTTTGACCAGACCTCTCGGGCGCGATCCCGAGCGCGGATGACCACCTCGGGGGTCTCGTTGTCTTCGAGCAGACCGGCGACCCGCTTGCGAATGCCCAGCTGCTTGACGGCCTGACGGGCCGACTTTCGGAGGCTGAACTCGTCGCCAGCAAGGTTCACCGGCAAGGCCGCTTGCAGCAGCTCGTTCCACAACTCGCCGGACAAGCTGAGCGCCATGTGATGACCAGACTTCATTACACCCCCGCGACAGCTTAGCCGATCGGAGCAGCCAGACATCAGCGCTCAGCCACCAGCACTGCTCTGGCTCCCCCGCGCTAGGGGCTGCCCGCAGGCTCGGCGACGGCTAGAACAGCTCCGTCGTGCGGAAGAAGTAGGCGACCTCGATAGCGGCGTTCTCGGGGCTGTCGGAGCCGTGCACGGCGTTGCGCTCGATGTTGGTCGCGAAGCGCTTGCGAAGCGTGCCCTCGGCGGCGGCGGCCGGGTTCGTGGCACCCATGATCTCGCGATTCCGCGCGATCGCGTTGTCGCCCTCCAGCACCATGACGACACACGGCCCCTCGGTCATGAAGGCCACCAGATCGTTGTAGAACGGGCGCTCGGCGTGCACCGCGTAGAACCCGCGTGCCTCTGGAATGGACATGTGGATCTTGCGGATGCCCGCGATGCGCAGCCCTTCTTCCTGGAAGCGGGCGATGATGGCGCCGCTGTTGTTGGCGGCGGTGGCGTCGGGCTTGATGATGGAGAGCGTCTTTTGGTTGGCCACGTGGGACTCCTGATTGAGCGATGGCCGCCGGCTTAACGAGGTCGAGGCCGGAGTCAAACCCATGAGCTGTGAGCTGTCGTACATATTCCTCCAGATTCCGGAGGACCTTCGCGGACACCTGTGAATTATGTTGGTTGCACCAACATATGTTCGTCAGCTTGCAGGTCATGGGTGCAGACGCAGGACTTGACCGCCAACTGTAGAGATCAGCCGGCGGCGTCACGGACAACCAGCAGTCGCTCTTAGCCCAGGACCTCGGCCATCTTGGCGCCCATGTCTCCAGGGCTCCGCACGATGTGCACACCAGCGGCTGCCATGGCCTCGAACTTGCTCTCCGCAGTTCCCTGACCGCCACTGATGATGGCGCCCGCATGGCCCATACGGCGTCCTGGAGGTGCGGTGGCGCCGGCGATGAACCCGACGACCGGCTTGTCCATGTTGGCCTTGATCCACTCCGAAGCCTCTTCTTCGGCCGTGCCGCCGATCTCGCCGATCATGATGATCGCCTCGGTCTGCGGGTCGTCGTTGAACAGGGTCAGCACGTCGATGAACTTGGTGCCAATGATCGGGTCACCGCCAATGCCGACGCAGGTCGACTGGCCGAGTCCGACCGCCGAGAGCTGACCGACAGCTTCGTAGGTGAGCGTGCCCGAACGGGAGAGCACACCGACGTTGCCCGGGGTGTGGATGTGGCCGGGCATGATGCCCATCTTGCACTGACCGGGCGTGATCACGCCGGGACAGTTCGGACCGACCAGGCGCGTTTTCCCGGTCTCGAGCATCGCCGCTACGGTGACCATGTCGCGAACTGGGACACCCTCGGTGATGCCGATTGCGAGCGGGATTCCGGCGTCGATGGCCTCGAGGATCCCGTCGGCCGCAAAGGGCGGGGGAACGAAGATCATCGTGGCGTTGGCACCGGTCTGCTCCATGGCTTCGGCGACGGTGTTGAAGATCGGGATCCCGGTATCCTCAAAGGTCTGACCGCCCTTTCCGGGCACGACACCGCCGACTACGTTCGTGCCGTAGGCAATGCAGTTCTTGGTGTGGAAGGCGCCAGCGTTGCCGGTGATGCCCTGGGTGATGACACGGGTGTTGTTGTCTACCAGAATGGCCATGATTATTTCCCTCCGATGGCGGCGACGATCTTGTCGGACGCTTCGTTGAGCGAGCCCGCCGAGGTGATGTCGAGACCGGAGTTCGCGAGGATCTCGCGGCCCATCTCGACGTTGGTACCGGCGAGCCGGACGACGAGGGGCACTTCGAGGCCGACCTCTTTGACCGCGGCGACGACACCGTTGGCGACGACATCACACTGCATGATGCCGCCGAAGATGTTGACGAGGATCCCCTTCACCGCGGGATCGCTGGTGATGATCCGGAAGGCGGCCGCCACCTGTTCGGTCGTGGCACCGCCACCGACATCGAGGAAGTTCGCCGGCTCGGCGCCCTTGAACTGGATGATGTCCATGGTCGACATCGCCAGGCCGGCTCCGTTGACCATGCAGCCGATGTTCCCGTCGAGCTTCACATAGGAGAGGTTCCACTTGGCGGCCTCCATCTCGCTGGGGTCCTCCTCGTGGATGTCGCGAAGGGCCTCGATGTCCTTGTGTCGATACAGCGCGTTGTCGTCGAAGGACACCTTGGCGTCCAGGGCGACCACATTGCCCTGCCCGTCGATGACCATCGGGTTGATCTCGACCATGGTGGCGTCGGTCTTCATATAGCAGTCGTAGAGTGCTGAGAAGAACTTGCCGGCGGACCGGACCGTCTTGCCCTTCATTCCGAGGCCAAACGCGAGCCGACGGCCTTGGAAACTTGCAAATCCAGCAGTCGGGTCGATCCAGACCTTCTTGATGGCTTCCGGGGTGTTGTGGGCGACATCCTCGATGTTCATGCCGCCTTCGGTGGACGCCATGAACAGGATGTTGTTGTTCGACCGGTCCAACATCACCGCGAGGTACATCTCGGTGGCGATGTCGCAGCCCGACTCGACGAAGACGGTGCGAACCTGCTTGCCCTCGACACCGGTCTGCTTGGTGACCAGGGTCTGGCCGAGCATCGCGGTGGCGTGGTCGCGGACCTCGTCGAGGCTACGGGCGAGACGAACGCCGCCCTTTCCTGCGGCATCCTCACCGCGGGCAGCGGCTGCAATGGCGCCGGCGTCGACCTGCTCGATGAAGCGGCCCTTGCCTCGCCCACCTGCGTGGATCTGGGACTTGACGACCCAGAGCGAGCCCTCGATCTGACGCGCGACCTCGACCGCCTCTTCAGCGGTCGTAGCCGGCCCACCAGCGAGCACGGGAACGCCGTACTGCCGGAGGATTTCCTTGGCTTGGTATTCGTGAATTTTCATGGGACTTCCTTACATTCGAGCGATACCGGCGAGCCGGATTCGCTGCTCTTGAGCTTGGAGGCGCAGTGTCAATCACTGATCCTTCGCGATGAACTTGGGTCGGTAGATGGGTACGCCCTTACCGTTGCGGGCATGGACGCGCTCGTCGACGATCTGTGCGGAGATACCCGTCATCCGCGAGAGTCCGAAGAGCACCGTGTAGTAGTTGCTGTCGGTGAGTCCGACCGCGTTCAGCAGCGTGCCAGAGACGGCATCGACATTGGGGTATGGGTTGCTGACCTTGGGGAACTCCTTGAGGACGCGGACCGCCACTTCGCGCAGCGTCAACGCCGTGCGGAAGAGCGGATCGTCGCCGCAGATCTCCTGGCCGAGCTCGTACTCGATGGTCGCGCGGGGGTCTTCTGCCCGGAGAACGGCGTGTCCAAATCCGTAGATCTTGTCTTTGTTGGCCAGGGCCGTCCGCACGAACTCCTCTACGCGGGCGGGATCGGAGCTGCCGACTGTACGCACGAAGTTCAGGCAGTCCTGATTGGCGCGTCCATGCAGCGGTCCGAACAGACCACACATCGCCGCCGCGAGGCTGGAGAAGACGTCCGCGTGGGCCGAAGCGACGGCCTTGCCAGTGAAGGTGGACAGGTTGCCACCGCCGTGATCGAGGTGGAGGATGTAGAAGCTGCGCATCAGGCGCGTCAGACCCTCGGTGTCACCGCCGGGAACGCCGAGCATGTGCACGAAGTTCTCGATGAGGCCCAGATCGTGGCGGGGTGCGATCGGCTCGCCCCAACCCGACCGGATTCGGTAGACCGCCGCGACGAGCTCTGGACCCCAGGCGACGGCGTTGCGGGCGTCTTCTTCCCAGCTGCCGGTGGTGCCTGTCATGCCCAGGAGGGTCAGGCCGTTCACCAACCAGAGCATCGGATGTCCCTCTCGCGGGAGCCCCTTCAGCCCGTCGATGACCTTGCGTGGGAGACCTTGCCGCGCGCGAAGATCGGCCTTGAAAGTCGCGAGTTCGTCGGCGTTCGGAAGGGTCCGATGCAGCAGCAGGTACACCACTTCTTCCGGATCCCGATCGGCTAGCGATGCGATGGGATGGCCGACGTACGAGACGCCCAGATCCGGGTCAACTTTGGAAGTTCTGCACGTACCAACTGGAAAACCACGAAGTCCAGTATCCAGTTTGTCGGCGGTGATCTCAAACAGCAAATCTTGCGACATCGTCTCCACTCCTTGTGCGGCGCCCCCAGCGCCAGTCTTCTACCGCCCGAATACCATGCTGAGAGCCATCGCGATCGGGTCGTAGTACCGACTGACGCTCAGCCATTCAGAATGCTCCCACCCAGGTCACGCCGTGCCAGGTGTTGAGGTCCGCAATGAGCCCCATCGACACCAGGCGCACATACACATCAGAGAACAGGAACCAGTACAGGCTGATCCAGGCGAGCTGTAGATGGCGGGCGTTCAGCCAGGCCGTGAAGCTCCATTTCTCGAGCCGGCCGCCGACCAGGTGGCGCCAGGCGTTGCAGCCCAAGGTGTTGGCACTCAGCAACATCGCGTTCACAAACAGCACACCGCTGCCGACGCCGATTCCCAGGACCTTCTCGCCCGACATGTCGAACCAGTACAGGCTGCTGAAGGCCTCGTAGAACAGGAAGGGAAGCAGCGCCAGGCCGATGTAGAGCGTGGCCCGATGCAGGTACAGGAGCGAAAGAACCCGCATCTCACCGCGATAGTAGCAGCAACCGCCGCCTCGGAAGGCCAACGGCACCACCACGATCAAGAAGCTCGGAGACGGGATGAAGTCGGGCCACCACCTGGGCCACCTACCAAGGAGGGCCTGCTCGATGGACGCCGAGCCGTGAGCGGTGGGATCGACGTAGAAGAGCGGCACGAACGCCGGAGAGACGTACGGCCCAGCGGAGAAGTATTCGGTCTGAAGACCGGCCCAGACCATGTAGACGACGAAGAATGCGAGCCCCACGACGACCCCTGGACCGAACCGGGCGTTGTCGGCTCGGTCTGTGGGTGGATTCGCCATGTCGGCTCCTCGCTCGCAGCCGGTCCGGCCGGATTATGAGCGGAAGAGCTAGCTCAGGAAGCTCTTGACCTGATCGACCATATCCAGCTTCTCCCATGGGAAGATGTCGCGGCCGAAGTGACCGTGTGCGGCCGTCTGTCGATACATCGGGCGGAGCAGATCGAGGTGTTTGATGAGCGCGGCGGGCTTCAGCGGGAAGAGCTCGCGCACACAAGCGGTGAGCTGCTCGTCGGAGACCTTGCCGGTGCCGTAGCTGTCGACCATGACGCTGACTGGGTCGGCCACGCCGATTGCGTAGGCGAGCTGCACCGAGGCCCGATCGCAGAATCCCGACGCGACGAGGTGTTTGGCGACATAGCGGCTGATGTAGGCAGCAGAGCGGTCGACCTTGGAGGGGTCCTTTCCGGAGAATGCGCCGCCCCCGTGGGAGCCGTGGCCGCCATAGGTGTCGACGATGATCTTGCGACCGGTGACTCCGGCATCGCCCATCGGCCCACCGACCACAAAACGACCGGTCGGGTTGACGTGGTAGACGGTGTCCTTGTCGAGCAGGTTCGCTGGGATGGTCGACTTGATGACGTGCTCGACGATGCCCGCTGTGAGATTGGCGTGGCTGACATCGGCCGAGTGCTGCGAGGAGACGACGACTGTATCGACGCGGGCCGGCTTGCCATCGCGATACTCGACGGTGACCTGAGTCTTGCCATCTGGACGCAGGAAGGGCAGCGTGCCGTCGCGTCGCCTGGCGGACAGCGCCTCGGTCATGCGATGGCTGTAGTAGATGCTCATGGGCATGAGAGCATCGGTCTCGTTGCAGGCGTAACCGAACATCATTCCCTGGTCGCCAGCGCCTTGCTCGGCGTGCAGGCCCGCGCCCTCATCCACACCCTGGGCGATGTCGGGACTCTGCTGCTCGACCGCGACGAAGACGGCGCACGTGCTGCCGTCGAAACCCATATCGGAGCTCGTGTAGCCGATATCGCAGACCGTTTCGCGCACGATCGACGGGTAGTCGATGCGGGCGGTAGACGTGATCTCTCCTGCGATGAGCACGAATCCGGTCTTCACCGAGGTCTCGCAAGCGACACGGCTGCGGGGGTCGGCGGCGAGGTGCGCGTCGAGGATGGCGTCCGAGACGTTGTCGCAGATCTTGTCGGGGTGACCCTCGGTTACGGATTCGGATGTGAAAAGGAAGTTCTGAAGGGCCATGGCAGTCAATCCTCTGCGTGAGACGGGTGAGCCGGTTTTAGCCGACGCACCTATCACGGGATCGCTTCTTTGCCACTCGGTGCGCTACCCGCGCTCCTATACGGCCGCTCCGTCGCCCTCTTCTTCGTCGGTGAAGCCGTCCGCCGAGTCCGGTCCACGCCGCTTGGTGATTCGCCTGGATTTCGCCCGGCGTAGCTGCACTTCCATCGTGTGGAACAGCTTGTCGAGGGCCGTGCGAAGTTCTTCATCCTCTTCGAGTACTTTGTGGACATCACCATGCGCCGTCACGACCAGCTCGAGGACGGCGTTGCCGTGCTCTACCGCGACGATCAGCTTCCCTTCCGCGGAGGCGTCCAGGAAGCGCTCCAGCTTCTTGTACAGCGCCGTCGCGCGGCGACGGATCTCATCACGGGGACGCAGGTTCTTGAAAGTCACCTCGAGGTGCATCTGGACTCCTGGGCTAGAACATCTTCTTTCGCTGGGACGATGGGAGGATTCCCAGCGCCTCGCGGTACTTGGCGACTGTCCTTCGTGCGACTTTCACGCCCTCCTTCTTGAGGGCGTTGGCGATGGCCTGATCGGACAGCGGCTTCTTTGGATTCTCGGCCCCGCACAGGTTCTTGATCTTGTTCTTGATCGCTTCGGCGGACATGTCGAAGCCCGACTGTTGCCGGACACCGGCCGAGAAGAAATACTTGAGTTCGAACGTTCCATGAGAGGTATGCACGTACTTGTTCGTGGTGACCCGTGAGACCGTGCTCATGTGCACGCCCACGTCGTCGGCCACATCCTGGAGGACGAGCGGGCGCAGGCTCTCCACGCCGTGGTCGAAGAACTCTCGCTGGAACTTCAGAATGCTCTCGGTCACGCGACGAATCGTCTTCCGCCGCTTGTTGATCGACTTGATCAGAAACTCCGCGCCCCGAAGCTTGTCGAGGAGATACTCCCGGTCATCCTTGGATGCGGTTCGCATGATCTTCTGATAGTACCCGCTGATTCGGAGATCGGGCATGCCGTCTTCGTTGAGGGATACGAGCCACTCTTCGCCCCGGCGGATCACATAGATGTCGGGGGTGATGTAGCGCGGCTCCTCGCCGGTGAACCCGCGTCCCGGAAGCGGCTCGAGGTCCTGGATCATCCGGTGGTACTCGACCACGTCCTCGACGTCCATCTGCAGGTCGCGGGCGATGGCCTGGTAGTTCCGGCGTTCCAGATTGCGCAGATGCTGTTCGGACAGGATCTTGGCGAAGTTCTCGTCCTCGGGAAAGGCGATCCGCGCCTGGATGATCAGGCACTCGGACAGGCTGCGAGCGCCGCAACCCAGCGGATCGAGGCCCTGAACCATCTCGAGGGCCTCCTCGACGACATCGATATCGACGCCAGAGGCCGCGGCGATCTCGTCGGTCGTCGACCGCAGATAGCCCCGGCCATCGAGGTTGTGGATGATCTCGTCGGCCGCCTTGTACTCATCCTCGCCACATCGGAGCATCTTCAGCTGGAAGTCCAGGTGATCCGCAAGGGACTCGCCATAGGTCAGGTTCGTCTCGATGGGCGGCAGATCGTCGTGGATCGTTCCGCCGGCTCCTGCAGAGCTTCGGGTGTTGGCGTTTGCGAGATGGTCGAGGAACTTCTCCCAGTCTATCGAGCCCTCCTCGCCGTTCCGCTGCTCGGCAAGGTCGTCTTTGCCCGCCTCGGCCTCTTTGCGAATCTCCTTCTCGCGGTCTCCGACGCCGTCGCCAGCGGAGTCCGGCACCTCTTCGAGGGTGGGGTTCTCGAGGAGAGCCTCCTGTACGTGCGTCACCATCTCGAGATGGTTGTATTGAAGCAGCTTGATGGCCTGCTGGAGCCTGGGTGTCATCACCAGGCTCTGAGTCATCTTCGCTTCAAGGCGCAGATCTAGTGCCATTCACTCCCCCGGGCGGCGTGCGGAAGTACACATATGAGTTCGCCCAGCTACGGATTCCCAGTGTCGCGGCGGGTTTTCACCCACCGTCCCCCGACTCGTGTTCATTATATGCCACCACGCGTTTCTGTAAACGCGTTTCCCCGCAAAAATCATGCCCGAGGTAACGATCCCGAGCGACAGAGCTGGCAGAGATGTCCGAAGATGTACCTGACAAGGTGATAATTCCAGAATCCAACAAATACACCCAGTCGCAGACCCTGAGTGCGGCACGAGCGGCGTGGTCCGTCAGCAACACGCCCAGCCCTTCGTCGGCCATCGCGCGAATGCCGACACTCAGATCGGTAACGTGGGCAGGATCGACACCAGAAAACGGCTCATCCAGGAGCATCACCGCCGGGCGAATCGCACGGGCGCGAGCAATCTCGAGGCGCCGCCGCTCACCTCCGGAGAGATGACCAGCCCGTCGACCCGCGAGATCCGACAGTCCCGCATCGGCGAGCAGCTCCATAGCCCTCGGTCCGCCGGGATTGGCGTCTTCCGCGATCTGCAGGTTCTGGAGCGCGGTGAGCCGTGGCAGAACACTCGGGTGCTGCGGCAGATAGGCGATCCCTCCCCGAGCCCGGCGGTGAAGTGGCCACAGAGTGACGTCGTCGCCGCGGAGCCAGACCGTGCCCGAGTCGGGAGCCTCTGTCCCCGCAAGCAGTCGGAATGCCGTCGACTTCCCCGCCCCATTGGGTCCGATCAGGCCAACGACTTGCCCTGGCCCAACTTGGATGTCGACGCCCCGGAGCGCCTCGACCACGCCGTAGCGCTTGCCGAGTCCCCTCCCCTCGAGCAGTGCGTCTGTCACCTTCGGCCCGGGGAGACCGCACCACCGTCGATGATCAATGTGCAGCTGTCGCACTCGATGCGCTCGTCATCAACAAAGAGCGTGATCGGCTCACCCTCTAGTCTGTTCGGACCATCCTGGACTCTAGCCCCCCCCGTGAGAACGATCCGCCCATCCTCGACCGTGAGACGCGCGCGATCTGCGTTTGCTCGGCGCGCGCCATGAGCAACCGCGACGCCGCCGCTCGCTACCGCTGTCTGGACTCGCTCGCCCTCATAAGTGACCTCGAGTCTTGCGCAGCGCAGCTCGAGCTGTCCGCGAGTCGCAATCACTTCTCCCTCGAAGACCACGATCCCATCCTTGAGACTCCACGACGATCTCTGGCCGCTGATCTCCAGCGGAGGCGCGCCCGAGATCTCGGCAGTGACCTCTTCGCCGTGGCCCTCGGAGCCATCTTCGTCCACCCAGGCGCCAGCGAGATGGATCTCCACCGTCTCGGGATCCGTCCCAATGACGACCGCGACGTCCTGCATCGGTGGGCCGGCGTGAGTGACCTCGGGAAGGTCGGCAACGCACCCCACCAGGAGGAGCGCCACTGCAATCATGTAGATGCTTGTTGGGAGGCGGTGGAGTCGCTCGCCCTGGGCGCCGCCGACGGCAGCGAGCTCGAGTCAGCCTGGCGCTGCCGCTTCTGCTCGAGAACCGCCTTGATGTACGACGAGAAGATTGGATGCGGCGATAGCGGACGGCTCTTGAACTCGGGATGGAACTGGCATCCCATAAACCACGGGTGGTTGTCGATCTCGATGACTTCCACCAGCACTCGATCCGGAGAACGGCCCGAGATCACCAGCCCGCCGTCGACCAGCTGGTCGTGGTAGGACGGATTGACCTCGTAGCGGTGCCGGTGACGCTCCTCGATGCTCGCCTCGCCATAGATACGGCGGATCATGGTGCCCTCGGAGAGATCGCACGGGTAGGAGCCGAGCCGCATGGTGCCGCCCTTGTCCACCACGTGGCGCTGCTCATCCATCATCTCGATGATCGGATGCTTCGGATCGGAGTCGAACTCTCGGGACATCGCCCCGTGCAGACCGAGCACGTTGCGCGCGTACTCGACGACGGCGAGCTGCAGCCCGAGGCAGATCCCGAAGAACGGGATGTCGTTCTCGCGGGCATAGCGAATCGCTGCAATCTTCCCCTCGGTTCCGCGCTCCCCGAAGCCACCGGGAACAAGAATGCCGTCGATGTCGGCGAGTGTGGGGCTGGGCTCGTCGGTATCGATGGTCTCTGAGTCGACGAAAACCAGCTCGACACCGGTCGAATGGGCCAACCCACCGTGATAGAGAGCCTCGTTCAGGCTCTTATAGGTGTCCCCGAGGTGCACGTACTTGCCGACGATGCCAATCCGCACGTGGGTCGCGGGTTTCTTCTGCCGCTCGACCAGGTCTCTCCAGCCGTCGAGGTGGGCCTGGGCAGCCCAGATCCCGAGCTTCTCGAGGACGCGGTTGTCCACGCCCTCAGCGGCGAGAGCTTGCGGAAGCTCGTAGATGTGCTCGACATCCTGCACCGGGATGACGTCTTTCTCGGACAGGTTGCAGAACAGAGCGATCTTCTGTCGCATCTCGCGCGGAACAGAGCGATCTACGCGGCAGAAGAGCAGATCGGGCTGGATGCCGTTCTGAAGCAATTCCTTCACGGAGTGCTGCGTGGGCTTGGTCTTCAGCTCGCCGGCCGTCTTCACGTACGGGATCAGGGTGAGGTGGATGTAGAGCACATTCTCGGGTCCGGCGTCGGCCCGGAACTGGCGAATCGCTTCGAGGAAAGGCAGGCCCTCGATGTCGCCAACCGTGCCTCCAACCTCGACAATTGCCAGATCATAGCCCTCGGCAGCTGCGTGGATTCGCCTCTTGATCTCGTCCGTGATGTGTGGAATCACCTGGACTGTTCGGCCGAGGTACTCGCCCTTGCGCTCGCGTTTGATGACCGTCGCGTAGACCGAGCCCGTCGTGAAGTTGTTCACCTGGGACATGCGCACACTGGTGAACCGCTCGTAGTGACCCAGATCCAGATCCGTCTCGGCACCGTCGTCGGTGACGAACACCTCGCCGTGCTGGTACGGCGACATCGTGCCTGGATCGACGTTGATGTACGGATCCATCTTCAGGATGGTGACCCGGAGCCCTCGGGCCTCGAGCACTGCGGCGAGGGCTGCTGCGGAAAGCCCCTTTCCAAGGGAGGAGAGCACGCCACCGGTAATGAAGATGAACTTCTGTCTCATTCGGGCACCTCGGGCGTGGTGGTAACTCAAAGATCGGCGAGAGGGTACAACGGATCAGCAAGCATCGAGCGCACGTGTTCTAGCTGTTCGGGGGTGTCTACGGATGGTCCAGCACCGGCGATCACGGCTACGTCAATGGGAAGCCCCGCGTGCAGCCACGCGAGCTGTTCGAGGTCTTCAGCAGCGGTGCAAGATCGATCGGTGGCGATCGCTCGGCGCAACTCGTCGCGGCGGAATCCATAGATGCCGATGTGCCTCCACGCCTCGATCGGCGCTCGCGTGAACCGGATCGCCCGTCCCTTGTCGTTCACCTGCACCTTCACGACAGCCGGATCGGAGATGGGAACATCGGGGGGCCAAGGGGCCGCAAGGGTCGCTATTCCAGCCCCGGCGCGAAGCACCGCAATCACCATCTCGACGGCGATCGGCGGCAAGAGGGGAAGATCTCCCTGCACATTCACGATCAGGTCCGGTGACTCGCCAGTCTGCTGAACGGCGTCCCACACCCGGTGCGTACCACAGGGCGCCGGTCCCGTGATCACAGCCTGCCCGCCCGCCGCGGTCACCGTGTCGGCGATCCGCTCGTCGTCGGTTGCCACCAACACGCGATCCACGCCGCGCACGCTACACGCGTTGCGAACGCGCTCGATCATCGGAACCCCGCCGATGTCGACGAGGGGTTTACCGGGGAGTCGAGTGGATCCCCACCGGGCGGGTACGACAACCCAACACCCAGGCATGGGGAATCTTGGAGACTGCTATCGCTTCGAGAACTGGAAGCGACGGCGGGCGCCGCGCTGGCCGTACTTCTTGCGCTCGACCTTTCGAGCATCGCGAGTCAGCATTCCGGCGGCCTTGAGAACCGGGCGGTACTCCGGGTTGAACTGGAGCAGGGCGCGGGCGATACCGAGGCGGATTGCGCCGGCCTGGCCAGACTCGCCACCACCGCTGACGCTGATGACAGCATCGAAGTCCTCGATGGTTCCCGTCAGGTCGAGGGGCTGGCGAAGGTCCATCTTGAGTGTTCCGCGGGGGAAGTACTGCTCGATGTCTCGCTTGTTCACAAAGAAGCGGCCGCTGCCGGGACGCAGGAAGACGCGGGCAGTAGCGCTCTTGCGCCGACCGGTTCCGTAGTACTGAACGAGGTTCTTAGCCATGTATGCTTGTTCCTGCCTAGACGGTGGGGAGGGGGCTGGGCTGCTGGGCAGCGTGCGGATGCTCGGAACCGCCGTAGATCTTCAGCTTCTTGATGACCTGGCGGGAGAGTCGGTTCTTGGGCAGCATGCCTTTGACCGCCGAGCGGATGACGCGCTCTGGCTCGGTCGCGAGCACGGTTTCCGCGCTGACGGAACGCAACCCACCCGGGTAGCCCGAGTAGCGGTGGTAGTGCTTCTGGGTGAGCTTCCGACCGGTCAGCTTCACCTTCTCAGCGTTGATGACAACGACAAAATCGCCGGTGTCGACATGGGGGGTGAAGGTCGGCTTGTGCTTGCCGCGAAGGATGGTCGCGAGGCGGGTCGCCAGCCGTCCGAGTTCGAACTCGGAGGCGTCCACGACATACCAGTTCCGGCCGATCTCACCGGGCTTTGCGCTGTAGGTCTGCATCATCAATCCAAAAAAGAGCGCGTCTCGCCTGGAGACGCGCGTTCAAGAGTCGGCGGAGTATTGTTTCACCCCACCCATGTCAAGGCCTCTAGCCCACTCTGCGACGGCTTCTGCCGAGCAGTGCGAAGCTACTGAGCGGCACCGGCTTGGTTCTCTTCTGCGAACTCGTCGTAGTCGGACTCGTCTCCGAGGTCCAGCTTCTTGAAGAAGATGTCGGCAGTGCCGTTTCGACCGTCGGTCCAGGTCGAGTAGACCAGCTTGCCGTATACCTCGACGGCCAGATCGACCTTGAAGCTCTCGCCCGGTGCGATGGAATCGATTCGAAGATCGACTTCGGAGAACGCCCCACCCGACTCGTTGTAGTTGTAGTACAGGTCGTTGTAGCCGAAGTCGGTATCGACCTCGCCGCGACCGTCTTCCCAGCCGACCACGAGGACCTCGCCCTCGGCGGAGATCGTGGTGTTCAGCGAGTTCGAGTACCCAGCCTCGTCGCCGACATCTAGTCTGACTTCCTCGGCGATCGGGTCACCCGCCTGGAACCGCCGATAGTAGATGTCGTAGCCGCCGTCGCTGCGGGCGTCTTGCCAGGCGACGTGTCCGACGTTGCCCACCGTGGAGACGACCGGGAAGAGGCTGTTGAAGAAGCCCTCGTTGGTCGTGTCGATCCGTGTGGCGTTGTTGTTCCAGTCCGCACCACCATTGAAGGAGTGGTTCAGGTAGACGTCGCGGGCGGCGCCTCCACGCTCGTCGTGCCAGACAACGTAGACCTCGTCGCCATCAGACGATAGGCGCGGCGCAAAGCTGGCGTTCAAACCCGCCTCGTCGCCACCGTCGAGGCGAGCGTCCTCCTTGAAAGACGACCCGGCGTTCTCGGAACGCGCGAAGAAGATGTCGGAGGCGCCGTTTCGGGAGTCTTCCCACACTACATAGACCTTGCCGGCCTCGGTCGCACCGATCTGGGGCCATGCAGAGTACGCGCTTCCGGCGGGCTCGTCGGAGTCGACGCGAACCGGATCGCGCCACGTCTCGCCGTTGTCACCCGAAGCGGCGACGAAGATGTCGAAGGCGCCGTTCGCGTTGTCGAACCAGGTCACGTAGAGATCGGCACCCACTGCAATGATCTCGGGACCGAGGCTCATTGAGCGGCCTTCGATGTCGAGCTCGAGCAGCATGTCGGACTCGAGCCAGCTCTCGCCGGCGTTCATGGAGCGGCTGAAGTAGATCTGGTGATTCTCGAGCTCGCCATCACGGTCGTCTTCCCAAACGACAAAGACGCCTTGCGTCGAGCATGCAATGTCGGGAAGCCAGACGTTGTTGTTCTCGCCGCGATTGATCCGGACAGCCGAAGGAAGCCAGCTGACGCCGAGGTCGATCGACCGGTTGAACCAGACATCTGGCGAACCCGCGCGGTCGTCGACCCATACGACAAAGATCTCACCGGCGTCGTTTACGCACATGCGAGTGAAGCCGCTGTCGGGGTCCGGATTTCCCGCCATGTCGATACGGGTGTCTGTAGAGAAGACGGGGGGTTCCTCTGTTCCCGGCCCACATCCGGTGACTGCGATCAGTACCGAAATGCCCAGTGTGAATCGAACCATCTATCCCTCCGACTTTTTTGTCTGTCCCGAACGAGCCCCTATATAGCTTGCCATCATGCGACCTGCATAGCTTGACGAACTCATGTCGGTTGGCCCGAGACCTCAATGGGCGAAGGATGACGACCCATTAGCTTGCAGGTTCCATGCCCCGTGGTATTGACGCCACTCGCCGCAGCTGCGGCATGGAGATCGAATGCTCGACAAGTCGAAGCTAGGCGCACGTTACGTATGTTTCCAGTGCGGAACCAAGTTCTATGACCTGAACCGCCCCGTCCCCAGCTGCCCGGAATGCCAGGCAGACCAAGGAGATGCGCCGGTGCAGGATATCCGCCGGCTACTCACGGGTCGTGGCAAGCGCCGTGCGGAGAAGGAGGCCCCAGCACCCGCGCCAGCGGCGCCGAAGGAACCGGCGGCTGACGAAGACGACGACCTCGGTACGGCGGTCGAAGGAGAAGAGGAAGCTGAGGAGGCAGAAGGCGAAGCCGAAGGCGGCGACTTCCTGCCAACCGCATAGTCGGGTCGGTCGGTCGCGCGGGCTCGTCCATTCTCGACGTTCGTAGCCCACTTTCGTGCCCCTGCGCCAAATCCCTGGCCGATGCGGCGGCCATACCCTGCTAGGACAAGCCGTCGCAACTTGTCCCAAACCGAAACGGCCGATCTCAACAGGTTAGCGGCCAAGTGCTCCGTCTGCAGCCATGACCACAATCGAGGCGCGCTCGCCGACGAGACGCGTACACGACGGCGCGCTATCGGTCCCTGTCCTTGTCCCTAATCGCGGATTGTTCTCGGAGCCGGATCAGCGCCTCTCGCTCGATCTGGCGCACCCGCTCACGACTCAAGCTCATCTCTTTTCCGACCTCGGACAGCGTCCGGAACTCGCCGTCATCCAATCCGTAGCGCCGGGTGAGGACGAAGCGCTGCCGATCGGTGAGGACCAGGGCAAAAGCTTCGTGCATGCGCGCCAGCTCCTGAGCCTGGATCGCCTCTCCATCCGGTTGCACGGCATCGATGTCGCTGAGAAAGCGCTCTAGCGGTCGGGGCCGTGGCCCATCGTCGACTGGCTGTTCCAGCGAGATCGTGTTGCCCTGGGAAAGGAGGAGCTCAGCGCGATCCTTGTCGATGCCGACCTCTTCCGCGAGCTCTTGGATACCGTAGGGCACCCCGCCGGCTTCAAAGCGCTTCATGGCCTTACGGAGGTTTCGTGTCTGCTCGACTGCGCAGCCGGGCAAACGAACCGGGCGTCCGGTGTGATCGATTGCCCGAGTCATCTGGGCTCGAACCCACCAGCGCGCGTAGGTGCTGAAGCGGATGCCACGATCGGGATCGAAACGCTTGGCCGCTCGAAGCAACCCGATGTAGCCCTCTTGCACGAGGTCTTCTTCGTCCATGAACGGACCGGCGAGCTTGCGGGCTTCGCCGTGGGCGATGCGTCGACCGGACATCGCGAGCTTCCAACGGAGGGATTCAGCCGTCGCCCAGGCACCCTTGGCCGCACGTGCGCGAGTCTTCATCGTGGGATCGTTCTTGGATTCTTTCCAGACGAGCTCGACCGCCGTCTCGAGTCGATCCACAGCACCGGCTCGAGTGCGCTCAGCCCTATCCGGCTTCTTGGAGAGAATCTCCTGCGCAACGGCGACACCATCGAGCGCTTGGCGCGCTTCGATCTCCGCACGGCGGATCTGGCGCGCGATGTCCTTCTCTTCGTCCGCAGTCAAACGCTCGGAAGACGACTTCCTACTGGACGTAACGATGGAAAGGGAACGCATCGGATGGACTCCTGGCGCGGCGCGCCGAATGGCGAGAATACAGGAATGCGGCGGAATGGAAAGGTCTTGGGACTTGTCGACCGAAAGGTTGCGATCGTAGAGGACTAAGTCAACCCCACCCGGGAGCGCACCCGCTCCAGCGTCTTCATGGCTTGCGCGCGCGCCCGCACAGCGCCGGCCGCGAGGATGTCCTCGAGACGATCCGGGTGAGCCATGAAATCATCGTAGCGCTCCCGGGCCTCGGAGATCTCGGCGTCCATGATCTCGAACAGTGCCTGTTTGGCGTGGCCGTAGCCCAGGCCGCCCGCCTCGTAGCGGGACCGCAGCTCGGCTATCTGCTCGCGATCGCCGAAGAGCTTGTACAGGGCAAAGACGTTGTCGGTGTCCGGATCCTTGCTTTCTTCCATGGTCTTGGAGTCAGTCACGATCTTCATGACGGTCTTGCGAAGCTTCTTGCGCGTCGAGAAGAGGGGGATGGTGTTCCCGTAGCTCTTCGACATCTTTGCGCCATCGGTGCCGGGAACCGTGCCGACTTCTTCCTTGATGGAGACCTCGGGGACCACCAAGGTGTCGTCGCCAAAGCGATGGTTGATCCGCTGGGCCATGTCGCGAGCGATCTCGACGTGCTGCTTCTGATCGAGCCCGACCGGCACGATGTTCGTGTCATAGAGCAGGATGTCCGCCGACATCAGCACTGGATAGAAGACCGTACCGGCATTGACCTCGAGACCGCCCTGCTCTGCCGCCTTCCACGCGTGGCCGCGGAAGAGGGTTCCCTGGGACGTGAAACAGGAGAGGATCCAAGCCAGCTCGCAGACCTCGGGAATGGCCGACTGGCGAAAGAACACCACCCGCTCCGGATCGAGGCCGCAGGCGAGAAAGGTCGCCGCCGCTTCGATTGAAGACCGGCGAAGTAACTCCGGATCCTTCACTGTCGTCATCGCGTGGTAGTCGGCGATGAAATAGTACCCAGCGTACCGCTCTTGGAGCTCCAGGGCCGGTCGGATCATGCCGAGGTAGTTTCCGATGTGCACCTGGCCGGAGGGTTGGATGCCTGTGAGTGCGCGTTGCACTGCTTCTCCTGGAATTGGGCGGGCCCTGTATCAACTCCAGCTCGGTTCGTCCGCGCATCGGTGGTGGCAGAGCATTACGAGTTACACGCCGAGGTATGAGGGCCATCCCAAAAGTCGTCGTCCGCGAGGCCACAGCGTCGATCCGCGCTGCTCTCGCGCCAATCTTCGGAAACCTCCGACCGATGCCCAAACCGGAGGTTTTCACCCGGCCGCCAGTGGTAATGGTGCACGGCTACCTCGGCCATCCGCACGCCTTTCGCTCCCTGTCGCGCCGCATGATCAACGAGGGGTGGGGACAGATCGAGCGGGTCCAGTACCCAAGCACTCAGCTCGAGCTCAGCGAGATCGCCACGGTCATCGACGAGGCAGTCACCCCCCTGGCGGTCGACGGCCCGGTCGATCTAGTGGGCCACTCCCTTGGGGCTGTCGCCTGTCGCGCCTATCTCAAGGTCTTCGGCGGCCACCGGCACGTTCGCCGGTTTGTCTCCCTGGGCGGCCCCCACGCCGGCACTGTGCTCTACCGGCTCACACCGCCCAAGCTGTGGTCGGTACTCGATCCCCACGGGGACTGGGTCCGACGCCTGGCCGAGGGACTGGAACCGGTGCCCACCACCGTTGTTCGGGCGCGCTACGACCACCAAGTGATGCCGCCAGTCCACATTGCGCTGGAAGGCGCCGACGAGCTGGTTCTCGAAGGGTACGGCCACAACGGGCTGCTCTGGGCTTCCGAGGCCCACGACGCAGTCATCTCAGCTCTGATTTGATTCCGAGCGTTTGAAGCCGGACCTGGCAAGATCGGACGCGAAGCGATCGAGGGCAGTGCGATAGCGACTCTCGGGAAGGACTCGCAGCGCGCGCCTTGCCGACCACGACTCGCGAACGATGAATTCTCGGGCTCGGGCGAGGCCTCCGGCGCTGACAATCCTCTCGTGAAGAGCGTCGGCGGCCTCGGCGCGCGGATCGAGCACCAGATCAGACCACGCAGAGCCTATGGAGGGATCGCGAATAGTGGCGGCGATCACCGGCAGCACGGGGCGGCCAGCGAGGGCGCGGGCCCAAAGGTGTGCGCCAGCATCGCCATGTTCGATCACCGAGACGTCCTCGGCAGCGTGCCACAGCCTGCCCAGGTGACGGCCATAGCGACCGAGCGCCGAGAGCGTGCGTGGATCGGCCCGGGCGACGTGTCCGCCAGCACGACAACAGAACGCGAACAGCGCTCCGGTCATGAGATCAGCGTGCTCTTCCCAGTCTTCGACGGTTGGGATCTCACCCTGTTGAAAGACCCGCGAGAGGTCCTGCCCGTCGGCGAACTCTCGCAGCGTGTCGACCAGTTCACCGAGGACCTCCGGGGACCCGTGCCGAGTGAGCTCGAGTGCTCGCAACGTAAGGTGATTCCCAGACAACCAGCCGACAGACCGCTTCACGACCTTGCGTGCGACGCGGCGACGACGGCCCCCCTGTCGACCAAAGGCGAAGTCGTGCACACCCAACGCGAGGTGGAGGAGCTCCGAAGCATAGAGCGTCTCTTCGTCCACAGAGTCGGCTCCGGCGGCGCGGGCGGCCAGCGCAACCAGGATCGGACGAATTCGAGGCATGTTGGCCCGTTTCGAGACGGGATCGTCGTCTGCAAAGTGGCGTTTGCCGACCAGATCCAGGACCTTGTCGTCGTCGAAGAGGTCGTCGCGGACCAGATCGCGCATCGCTTCGAGCTGCGCCCCGGCCGGGACCAGGTGCATCAAACGCTGAAAACCTCGTGACAGCCGTGTCGGCACCGAACCTCCGTCCTCTTCATAGGTCGGCGGCATCTGCATGTCGATCAACCCCGCCTCCGTTATGCTCGCAATCTCTCTCGGGGATCGCCGATCCGACGCCTACTCACCATCGCCACACTGTCCTTGCTGTGGGTCGCGCCGGCCACCGCAGAGGACGCCCAGGCCTTCGTCTGCTGCGATGACTCCAGGATCACGAGGGTTGTCGAAGCGTACCTCGGGGTTCACGAGAGCCTGCTCGGCGATGCCTCCGACAAGAGGGCGCGCGAAGCGATGAAGGTCCTCTCTCCCCTACTCCGGGATCGCAGCGGCCTATCGACGCCGGATCGCACTGCCGTCCAAGCTCTGCAAAAGCTCGTCGACGCCGCCAAGAACAAGTCCGTCGGCGCAATCCGCGAGGCCTTCGATCCGATCTCGCGACAGGTGATCTTCCTGGCACTTCGCCACCAGGGCGGCAAGACCGAGGTGGCAGAGGCCTGGTGTCCTCAGGTCGGACCGTGGCTTCAGGCGGACGTCACCAAGATCGCCAGCCCCTATGGCGAGACCTGCGGCCGTTGGCGGTAGCGCGTCGATCAGAAGCGATAGCCACCTCTGCGAACTAGCGGCTGCTCCAGTCGAGCATCAGGCTCACTAGAGTCTGCTTGAAGTTGCCATCCTCCTTCTCTTTGGAGCCGTCCCACTTGTAGACCCGCGTTCCGCGCTGGATCCACACGTTGGTGCCGTCCATGGCGAACAGCTCGCCATCGGTGTTCTTCGGGGCCCGTCCACACACCTTCTCCGCCACCTGCTCCACCGACTTCCAGCGATCGTCGAGCAGGCCTCTGCTCTCCTCGATGCAGGTTCCGGTCATCGTCGGGTAGCGGTGCAGAGCCAGGACCTCGGCCAGCGGCTCTCCCCAGCCGATCGCGAGGACCTTGCTGTTGGGACGGCGCAGATCTGGCCAACCGTAGAGGGAGTACTTGACTCCATTCTCCCTCTTCAACACCGCAAACTCCCCCGCAGTATGGAGAAGATTCACAACCGGAGCGAGCTTCTCGATCGGCTGCGGAAGCTCCTCGCGCAGATCGAAGTGGATCTCGGCGGACAGCTCGTAGAGCGCACGTTTCCAGCCGCGGTCTGGGACGCTGGAGTCGTCTCCCGGCCGATCGCTCGCCCCTGTCGGGGTCACACCCACCGCCATCCGGTTTGTGGTGTGTTGTCCCAACGAACCGCTCGGAGGCGACAGTTCCGACTCCTCGAGATCCTCCTTTGGAACTTCCTGGGTCGCTGGCGGCTGGTTTGGTGCGGCGACGAAGGTCTCCTTGCTCGTCTGACCGACCATGTGAGCGAGCTCGGGAAGGATGAGCTTTTCCAGGGCTAGGGAGCAGGCCTTTGTGGAGCCGGGAAGCGCAAAGAAGAGCGTCCCCTGGATCATCCCCGCCGTCGCGCGCGACAACATCGCAGCGGCGCCGATTTCGTCGTAGGACAGGCGCCGGAAGATCTCCCCGAAGCCAGGCAACACCTTTGTGAACAGGGGGGCAAGGGCCTCTGGGGTGACGTCTCTTGCCGAGACTCCAGTGCCACCAGTGATGATCACAGCCTGTGCCCCACCCGTCTCGAGAGCCAGTGCCGCTTCGCGGATCCTCTCGATGTCATCGTTCACCAGCTTTCGATCGACGACCTCGTGCCCTGCCTCGCCGAGCTTCTCGACGATCAGGTCTCCAGAGCCGTCGTCGCTCAGTGAACGGGTCGAGGAGACGGTAACCACCGCAACTCGGGCGGGATCGGCTGATGCAGCGCTGCGATGTTCGTGGACGCTCATGGGGATTCTCCAGAGAGGACGCGAGCATAGCGGATGGCCTGTTCGGGGTCTATGACACCTATGCCCGCCAGCCGTCCCAGCTCTCCAGCAGCGATCCGGTCGGGGTCGCCGAGGCCATCCAGTCTGGCGAGCAACGCCCGCACTGGCCCCACTCTGCCGGTCGCCTCCCAGGTGTTGAAGTTCTCGAGATGGGCCGCCGGCAGCACGACCGCCCTCACTCCCGACACAAACGCGTGTACGCTTCTCCCTTGCCTGGCGAGATCGTCGGCCTTCTCCATCCATTCCTTGGGATAAACGCCGACGAGTGGGTGAAGTCGCTCTCCATCTGAGGCGCAGGTCGGTGCACCGGTGTCGAGGGCACGAAAGTCGTCGGCATCCAGGTGCGGCACGTCGCAGGGCACGACGACAGCGCGCTCCGAGCGCGAGCACTGCAGCGCCGCCACCACGCCATTCAGGGGATGAGGTTCTCGGTCATCGCCGTCCCGGATCACCTCCAGCGGTCGGCCATCGAGGACCCACGGCAGATCGTCGACCCGATCCCTGCGTACGAGGACGACTCGCTCGCAGACCGAGGCCAGGACGCGGGCCAGGCCAATCGCCATCGGCTCTGATCCCGGAAAGGGCACCCGGGCCTTGTCCACGCCCATTCGCTTCGAGCGACCGCCCGCAAGGATGAATCCGTCCATGCCCGAACCCTAGCAAGGCTTCGTTGTGACAGCACATCGGACCGCGCTTCGGAGAGTGGGGCGACAGAGAAATGGACAGATCATGATCCTCGTATTGGCACTCCTTGGCTGCGGGCAGGGCCCCTCGACGCCTCGCCAGACAGGCCTCACCGAGACGGCAACCACTCCTCCTACGACCACCCCAACAACCAACCAGCTTGAGGGTTTCAAGATCAGCGGGAGTCTGTCGATCCCTGCCGACCGCGGACTTCCGACGGGCACCGTCCGTGTGACGCTGTTCGGGATCGACACCTGGTACGCGGGAAGCCCCGATGCCGGCTGGGTCTCGGTCGAGGTCGGGCCGCTCCTCGAGGGCGAGATTCCGTTCGAGATCGACGTTCCAGCCGAGCCTCCCGATCGACTGCTCGACAACTACCCCTACAACACCAAGTACGGGGGCAAGTTCGGCGGCGGGGTCGCGCACATCGGCATCGGCGCCTACATCGACATCGGCGACGCGGGTCCGGATGACGGCGACGCCTACGTCGCAACCCACGCCTCGCAGCTCGTCTTCAGCTACACCGACTACGACTACCCCGCCGGTTGGAGTGTCGATACGGAGGGCTCCATCTCAGGGATCGAAGGTCAGCTGAGCGGCGTCACCTTGCGCGCGAACCTGCTCCCCATCGACCGCGGTGAACTATCCGCCCAGATCCTGAACGATCGAGCCGGCCAGACCGACCAGCACCTCGCCCTCTTGCACGACGACGACCCCAGCCTTCCCCCACTCGTCGTTGTCTCCGGAGTGAGCCCCGATGCGGGCGCAGCCGTGAATGCGACCTTGCCCGTCCCACCGAAGCAGGCAGAGCAGGGCTACCCCGTGGGGCTGTACACGCTCCGCCACACGACGTTCGCACCCTATGTGGGCCATGTCTGGTCCGACACGAATGGCGACGGACTGCCGGGAGAACCTGTGCTGGCCGCGACACCTGAGAGCCTGGACGGGATCCGCGCCATCTTCGTCCGCCCAGTCTGGTTCGCCAACGAGTGGAAAGAGGACGGCACCGGCTGGTATCTGATCCGGGAACAGGAGACCCAGATCCTCGTGCCCTGGGTGGATGGGATGATCCTCGAAGAACCTTGAATCAGTAGTGCGGGGCCGCTCCCGTCAAGAAGCCGGGATCCAACAACTGAACTCGGACCGACTCCCCCGCCTTTGGCGCGTCGGCCTCGACGGGAATGCACAGCAATCCGTTCGCCCGAGCCATGGAAGTGAGCACCCCGCTGGACTGCGAACCCGTCGACCGCGCGACCCACCCTCCAGCCTCGACCGCGAGCCGGACGCGAACCAGGCGAAGGCGCCCGGGCCCGCCGTGGAAGTCGTTGCCAGCCACCGCATCGACAATGGGCAGATAGGGTGCCGGGTCGCCGAGGGCAGTGCGCAGATAGGGACGTACAAACTGGAGGAAGTTCACCATACAGCTGACCGGATTGCCGGGCAGCCCGAACAGCGGAACAGTGCGTCCGCCGTGGCTGGCACGCCCAAAAGCCAGTGGTTTCCCCGGCTTCATCTTCACTTTCCAGAAGTCCATCTCGGCGCCGAGTGCCCCGTAGGCCTCCTTGACGAAGTCGTAGACTCCCACCGACACGCCGCCCGTGGTGAGCACGACATCGGCGTCGAGGCAGCGGCGCATGTGCTCGATGAGGCCTTCGAGATTGTCTGGGGCGTTGCCCATGTCCCGCGGCTCTGCACCAGCCTCCCGAACGAGCCCAGCCAACGCAAAGTTGTTCGAGGAGTAGATCTGGCCAGGCCCCAGTGCTTCGCCGGGGGCGACGACCTCGTCTCCGGTGCTGAGGATAGCCACCACCGGCTTTCGAGACACCGCAATCGTCGGCATGCCCAGCGACGCAATCAGCCCCACCTTTCCCGGAGTGAGGATCTGTCCAGCCGTAAGCACCACGCTGCCCCGAGCAACGTCTCCGCCTTGCGGGCGAATATGCTGCCCGACGAGTGCTTTTCCGGTGATCTGAACCGAACCCTCGCGCGCGGCGTCCGTCCACTCGACCATCACGACGGCGTCGGCGCCTTCTGGGACTGGGGCCCCAGTCATGATCGCCGACGCGGTGCCGCTTGTGATCGGAACCGTGCCGACCTCTCCAGCACCGATGACCTCGTTGATATGCAGGGAGATCGCCGACTCTGAGGTGTCGGCAGCCTGGACTGCATAGCCGTCCATCGCGGAGTTGTCCCAAGGAGGAACGTCGAGTGGCGACCGGAGATCCGCGGCGAGAACGCGCCCATAGGCCTGGTCGAGCGGTACGGCTTCGGTCGGTTGTGGGAGGACGTCGGCAAGAATGCGGGCCTGCGCCTCTTGGACTGTCAGCATGGCGTCGGGAAGGGATAGGTCACGGAGATCTCGGCACCTGGGCTGGGGATTGCGGGGCCATGGAAGATAATCGACTGCGTCGCTTCGTCGTAGGTCCAGCCGGAATCCGCGTCCTCGTCCACGACGACCCCATCGACTTCGACGACGATCTGGGCGGGATCCGTGGCGGGATCTTCGAGCGGGAACGAGGCCTGGATCCCCGAGATCAGGGTCGCCAGCATGTTCACTAGCTCCGTCGAGTTGTAGTCGCAGATCTTCAGGTGCTCGCCGCCCGTCTGGGTGACCGCATCGATGTGATCCGGTGCCGGATCCGCGACCTTGAGGCCCGAGAAACACGGCAGGAGCTGGGCGCCGACGATTCCGTGGTAGGCCACATCAGCGGGATCGACCTTCAGCCCCGGCCCC